>JACKQG010003675.1_pt1 | contig 18547 bp, 15 predicted proteins | sample 8237621 | NCBI WGS metagenome assembly JACKQG01 (sample SAMN15677084, study PRJNA649215) | marine metagenome | biome: marine; feature: Black Sea; material: saline water; isolation source: suspended particulate matter (SPM) from the Black Sea western gyre | collected 2013-06-09/2013-06-10 | depth... | reverse complement strand
TTGGTGGTATGATTTAGCTTAGCATAAAGTGGCCTGATTTTGCTAAGCGCTATAGCTGTGTTTGTGAAATCTGCTCCAACAACCGATTGCGCGTTTCTTCCAGCATTTTGCGTGTCTGCTGGGCAGCCCGGATACTTTTATAGTTTTTGGAAAGGATCTGTTCAGCACTGTCTCCCAGCGAATCCAAGTATTGATTGTTAAGCAACGCCGCAGCCAGCAAGGCCAGCGTCGGCACTAAGCTTACCAAAAAAATTTTGAACCGTATCGGGTGCCGGATAGATTTTTCTTTCTTTTGTTCTTTCCTTTTTACTTTCACAATTCACAATAAATACGGCCGATTCATTCTCGGCCTTTTTCTTTTATTAACATTGATGTCAGATTCTGATCAGATGCTTCATTTTGAATGGTTGCCATTGTGCTCAGTCAGATCAATGCAATATCGAGTGTAGCTTGAAAATAATATTCCATCAATTCAAAAAATAGCTCAAGCACAAAATATTGAAGCATAGAAGTTTTCTGCCAGCACAGATACCTTCCATAAAAGCAAATGTCTTATGATTCCAGGATGATGTGACACTATAAACGTATCTATTTCTCGTTTTGAAAATTATTATTAACCCCCGCGCAACATGTTGTGTTATTTTGCTCAGCCCCCATGGTCCTAAGTCGGGTTTCCGAGAGTTATATATCAGGCAAAGTCCGTCATCTATACCTTTGCCACTGCGGCATCCTTTCCGTCCAGAATTAGATCAGGCAGGCTTGAGTTGGCTCTTAATTCAGCCAATGAATCAGGTTGTACTTTACGTATCTTTCTTTCAGAATATTTTCGAATTTCCTTTGGATCATTTAACCCAACCAGAAACTCCCTAAGATCAGAAGGCAGTTTCAACAGATTCATAATCTGTGTGATCCTTGCACGAGTTAGTCCCTCTTTTTTAGCAATCTGACTCAATGATTCTACAGCTCCATCATCAAGCATTGTTTCCCATTTGATTGCCTTATGGATGATATGCTTTTTAGGCAGGGTCATAACCTTCTTTTTCTTAATAGCAGGTTTTTCAGCTAAAAGTGTCTGTAACCTATTGAAATGACAGGAGCTGAAGTTCGTAAATCATGTCTGACGGGGAGCCAAAAAAATATGGCCCGGCCAAAAAGGTCGGGCTTTTTTTGTGACCTATAAACGATATTTCCCGTACTTCTTAAATATAAAATGACCTTTCCATAGAAAACACGGGTTAGTCTGTTTGTATTATCCGCATTTTCAGTTTTCCGATCAAACTCACCAGGGGGAGCAAATCGGCAACATTTTCGCCTTCAACGAGTTTGATGTGGGTGGCGTCGGCAGGTATCTGTCGAAAAGTCGGATCAATTGCAACCCAATGACCGTCCACCAGGCTTTCAGCCCAGGTGTGATACAGAAAACCCTGATATTCATCGGAATAGACGATGCCGTTGACCACCCGGGTTGGGATATTCAGGGACCGGGCAAAGGCGGCATAAAGAAAAGCATGTCCCTGACATTCAGCCTTTCTGCCGTCGAGCACATCCAGGGCTGTAAATACATCCACAAGGTCTTGCTGGATATTCTCCCGGATCCAATCGACCAAAGCGACAATCTGCTGCTGCCTTCCGTCAGCCTTGGTTACAATCTCTTGAGCGGTTTGACGAATCCGCTGGTCGTTACTTGGAATTATATATGAGGGCTGCAGGTATTGTTGCATACCTTTGTGAAGTTGCCCCTGGTCAGAACTCTGACGATCCGGGATTTTTGAATCAATTTTGCAAATAATTTCATCGCCTTTGCGCCGACACACTTGTCTGCTATCGTCCGGCACGCTCAGGTTACCATTGATTCCGATAAGGGCTACTTCCATGAACTTGAGCTGTTTTGGGTCCTGGATGGGAATATCGCTTTTGATCAAGCTGAAATCGAGCAGCGCGTCGTCTTTGTTCACAGCGGCCTGGGCCAGATACTGCATAGCTGTTGCTTTGCTTTCCAACGCGGAGATAATGACGCCTCCCAGCGACATTTCCAACAATGGTCTGCCTCGGTCGTCCATCCAGGTTGTGACTTCATGACCGTGAAGACGCGTTTTTATCTTGAAAGCCCTGCCGGAGTAAAGATCGCTCTCTTCAAAGGCCAGGACCCTTTGCTCCACCGGACTGACGGTTTGCGTTTCTCCGTCATAAACCATGTAGGTGAAAGCGCGACCGACTTCAAGCCCATGCATCAACGGATAAAGATTAATGATACTGGTCGGATATACTTTGTCTGCCACGGGTATGGTTTGCCGGTGTTTTTGGCCCTTGGTTTCGACATTCACCTCCAATTTACCGTCTTTAAGGCGGCCATTGAGCTTTAGCCGGTTCCCGTCAAGGTCGTACTCGTAATTAAAATGTTTTAAAGAAAGGTCTGCGGCTACCTGATCATAAGATTTAAGGTTGATTTTTTTGTCAAACGACAAAAAATTAACCCGCATTACAGCCTCAGAATGGATATCAACAAGATCTGAAGCCGATTGTGACAAGGATAACCCAAAACGGGAAAAACCGATCTTGGCGCCGTTGAAAACAATACCGGTCCAGTATTCTTCATAGGGCCAATCGGAGAGCTCAAATTGCGGCGGCGGCATGGGCGGCTTGCCGGCATCGCGGAAGTACATACCTGCGCAACCACTGAAAAAGGCCGGCAGAACCAACAGCAAAGTGTAAGCGTAGCGACGACAAGTATTCATGATGATACGTTTATATTTAGAACGTGTTATTTCTTTGATTTTATATTGAAATTAGAATAATGTATATAATAAAGAGGCTTATTTATTAAAAGCATAGAGAAACGGAGAAATTTGTGGAAAAACTACAAGGTTTTCAGAAAAAGCACTTACGAGGGTTGGCTCACGGCCTCAAACCAGTGGTTTTTATCGGACAAAAAGGGCTAACCGACACAGTCGTGCAGTCAATCAATGAGGCCCTAAACAGCCATGAACTTATTAAGGTGAAATTTATAGACTTTAAGGAAAAGGAGCACAAAAAAAAGATCGCAGAGGCAATTGAACAGCAAACCGGATGTGAAACCGTCGGCATGATCGGACATACCGCCATCTTCTACCGCCAACACACCGATCCGCAGAAACGCAAAATCAAAATACCGCAGCGGGAATTGTAACCAAGGCCTTAATACCCCAACAAATCGTTAGAAAAAAAGCTCTCGACCCCTTGAATCCTAGAACCCTTTGCATCAACTAATCGGGAGCAAAACCAAAACGAATAACCTATAACGCCTAATTGATTTTAACTGGATTAGGCAATATGGGGCACAAGGCTCCATTTGATTACCCAAGACCGGCTGTCGGGCTCCATATCCAGGCAAACAATACCGCTGTTTTGAAATTTAAAAACGCATCTTTCGATCGATCCGGTTATCAGATAAGCGGTCAGCCTCTCCATGAAAGGCAAATGACCCACAAACATGCGGTTATCGGCGCTGTCGATACTATTGGCAAAATCAGCTACATCGTCTAAAGGGCTTAATCCGCTGCCCTCGTCAATACCACCCCCGGGCTCCAGGGCTTTTGCAAAGATTTCGGCGGTCTGGCGCGCTCTGGTCTTGCCGCTGTGAGTAATACCCGCCACCGGCACTTTGTATCCTTTGGCCACCTCGGCAATACGCTTTGTCTCGGCGATGCCCTCTGCTGAAAGGCCCTTTTGCGGATCTTGATCCTTAGGCAAGCTCTTGCCGTGCTGCACAAGAAAAAGTGCCATGATGCGATTACCTCCTTTGTTTAGTCCTGAAAAATCTGGTTAATAGAGCCGGGTTAGAGAAGATTGGCTCTATCAAAGATCTTTCAAAGTGCCTAAAGTTTGAAGTGAGCTAAAGTGCTCTAAAGTTAAGGTATTCTGTCAATTTTATATGAATAGATGGAGCGAAGCGATACCTTAACTTTAGGCACTTCAAACTTTAGTTCACTTTAGACACTTAATGTACTGTAATAGTAACCCCTTTCAAGATGAATCCAAAGCCTCGTCCTTAAAACAAAGATCCCGGCCTCAGAAAGCGAGACCGGGATCTGCAATATTTGGATTAATCTTTTAATTTATCGCGCAGTGCTGCCTGGGCCGCAGCCAGCCGGGCAACCGGAACGCGGAAAGGCGAACAGGAAACATAGGTTAACCCTAATTCGTGGCAGATCTGGATAGACTGCGGATCACCGCCATGTTCGCCGCAGATTCCGCATTCCATGTCAGGACGGACGGCACGTCCTTTTGTAACCGCCATTTCCATAAGCACTCCCACGCCGTCGCGATCGATGACCGCAAAAGGATTTTCCGGAAGGATTCCTTTTTCCATGTATTCGATCAAAAAGCTTGCTTCGGCATCATCTCTGGAAATTCCAAAGGTTGTCTGGGTTAAATCGTTGGTACCGAATGAGAAAAATTCGGCGTATTTTGCGATCTCATCCGCCGTTATCGCCGCCCGCGGGATTTCGATCATGGTTCCGAATTTGTAATCCGGCTCGATACCCGCTTCCTGCATCACCTCTTTGGCCTCGGCCATAAGGGCCTCTTGCTGTACTTTGAGTTCGTTGGCGTGGCTGGTCAGCGGAATCATTATCTCGGGATGCACATCTACGCCCTCCTTGGCGACGATGCAGGCCGCCTCAAAAATGGCCCGTACCTGCATGCGGGTCAATTCGGGGATGTGAATGCCCAGACGCACACCACGCAGCCCCAGCATCGGATTGGATTCATGCAGACGTTCAACCTGCTGGAGCATTTCTTCTTTCTCCTTAATCTGAGTCAAAAGATTGTCGATGTCCTTGAGCGTGCCCGCATCCTTTAAGCGGATTTTCAAATCGGTCAACTCGCGCAGCAGATCGGCATGAAACGGCAAGAATTCATGCAAGGGCGGGTCGATCAGGCGAACAATGACCGGCAGGCCGTCCATGGCCCGGAAAAGGCCGATAAAGTCATCGCGCTGAAACGGCAGCAAGGCCCTGAGTGCCTCTCGCCGTTCCCGGGGGCTGTTGGTCATAATCATCTTTTGCACAAACGGCAGTCGTGCGGCTTCAAAGAACATGTGCTCCGTGCGGCACAGGCCGATGCCCTCGGCACCGTACTTGAGCGCCCGCTCGGCATCCGCCGGATAATCGGCGTTGGCCCAGACACCCAACTTGCGGAATTCATCGGCCCAGGAGAGCAGCTTCATCAGCCAGGGGTCTTTAAATTCAGGCTCCATGGTGGCAAGCTTGCCGGCATATAGCTCACCGACGGTACCGTCGATGGAAATCCACTCACCCTCTTTGATAACCCGGTCGTTAACGCTGATCTGGCGTTTGGCAAAATCGATTTCCAGGTCCGACACACCGACCACGGCCGGTTTGCCGAACTGGCGGGCTACCAGGGCGGCATGACTGGTACGTCCGCCCCGGCTGGTGAGGATTCCCTGGGCCGCCAGCATGCCGTGCACATCGTCCGGCCGGGTTTCGGGCCGCACCATAATGACGTCTTTGCCTTCTTCTTTGGCCCAGCGTTCAGCCAGGTCGGCATCGAGGGCAATGACACCATAGGCCGCACCGGGGGAGACGTTGAGGCCGGTGGCCAGCATGTCGCCGTCAGCTTTGGCTTTCAAAACCGCTTTACGGTCAAACTGCGGATGCAGGAAAAAATCGATTTGCGCAGGGGTCACGCGCATCACCGCTTCTTCACGTGTGATCAGCCCCTCTTCGGCAAAGTTCACTGCAATGCGCACGGAGGCCTGGGCCGTGCGTTTGCCGTCGCGAGTTTGCAGCATCCAGAGCTTATTCTTTTCAATGGTAAATTCGACGTCCTGCATCTCGCGGTAGTGTTTTTCAAGCTTGCGGCAGATCAGATAGAATTCATCATAAGCCGCCGGCATTTTCTCTTTGAGTTTTAAAATGTCTTCGGTCTGGCGTATGCCGGCAACCACGTCTTCGCCCTGGGCATTGATCAAATAGTCGCCTTCAACGCGGTTTTCGCCGGTGGTGCCGTTCCGGGTCAGAGCCACGCCGGTGGCGCTGTCGTTGCCCATGTTACCAAAGACCATGGTCTGGATATTGACCGCCGTGCCCAGGTCGTGGGCGATACCGGCGGCATTACGATAGTCTACGGCCCGTTTGCCGAACCAGCTTTTAAAAACAGCTTCGGTAGCCAGGTGCAGATGCTCATAGGGATCGGTTGGAAAGTCACGGCCGGTATGGCGTTTGAAAATCCCTTTGAACTCTTCCACCACCGCCTTCCAGTCCTCGGCTGACAGCTCTGTGTCGGATTTCACACCCGCTTTGGCACGCGCCTTGGTAAGCACCTCTTCAAAAGGCTCGTCGGGAACCAACATAACGACACTGCCGAACATTTGTATTAAGCGGCGATAAAGATCATACACAAAGCGTTCATCACCGCTCAGTGCAATCATACCTTTGATGGTTGCGTCGTTCAAACCTATATTTAGTACGGTATCCATCATGCCGGGCATGGAAAATTTTCCACCACTGCGGCATGAAACCAAAAGCGGGTTCTTGGGGTCACCGAATTTCTTGCCGGTTTTGGCTTCAATTGTTTTCAAGGATTCCAGAATCTGTTCATTTAACCCTTCAGGATAGGTTTCGCCGGCATCAAGATAGGCGTTACAGGCTTCGGTGGTAACCGTATAGCCGGGCGGCACCGGCACGCCGACGCGCACCATTTCCGCCAGGTTAGCCCCCTTGCCGCCGAGCAGTCCCCGTACTTTTTCCCAGTCACCGCCTACATATTCCTCAGCCTGTTCAACTTCATCAAAGAAATATACCCACTTTTTAGACATTTAATCCTCCTTATGATTTGATGATCTAGTAAAAAGTTAAGGAAATTAGGCCTGTGTAGAATGACAGCGATTGTTAAGAACGCAGGAAGAAATCGCCAAATATATCTTAATATTATAGGTAACATCAAAAAAAAAGCAACTTCAGGCACAGATAGCAAGGCTAAGACGCTCTATGAGGACTATCTGCGAGACCTTTGCAAAACGTCCCCTTTTGCCCAATTTCTGCGTCAGACTCATCCGCCTGAGGCGGATCGTTGTCCTTGAACTTGAACAAAATTGAACATCTTTCAAAGGTCTCTCTGCAAGCTTGCTGAATTCCCATCAGGAAGTGAACTGTCGATATTTTTTGATCACGTTTGTTATAAGTAATAGCTGTCTGCATGTCAATCAAATTTGTTGGCTCATTATACCAAAACAGCTACTTGCCAAGATTGACAAAATTACTGAAGATTTTCCTTGACAGTATCTTGTTGAACTATTAAGTATTTAATTATTAAGGAAATATCACCGGCAACCTGTTTGCTCCACAGAACAGGTCATACCATATGGCAATGGAGATCATGGCTGGTCAAATCACAATATCGATCTGGTTTTTTTTATTTTTGGTTTTAATAAGCGCCCTGGCAATTTTGGATCGCATTTTTATTCCCAGTGTGCGTTGGTTTTTACGACGGCGCATCAACCGTGTCATTGATGAAATCGGCAGCCGGTTGGACATTGAAATTAAACCATTCCAGCTTACCAAGCGGCAAGTGTTAGTCGATCGGCTGGCTTACGATCCTAAGGTGATTCAAGCAATACAATCTTATGCACAAACAGAAGACACGCCGCGTGAAGTTATGCAGGCAAAAGTTTTACGCTATGCCAAGGAGATTGTACCCTCCTTTAATGCCTATCTTTATTTTCGCCTGGGTTACTGGCTGGCAAAAAAAATTGCTCGCCGTCTTTATATGGTACACGTCGGTCTGGCAGATGATGTGCAGCTGGACACTATTGATCCCGATGCAACCGTCGTATTCGTGATGAACCACCGCAGCAATATGGACTATATTCTGGTGGCATTTCTGGCAGCAGAACGAACGACCTTGTCTTATGCCGTTGGTGAATGGGCCAAGATCTGGCCCCTGCAAACCCTGATTAAGGCCATGGGGGCTTATTTTGTGCGCCGCCGTTCCGGAGATCCGTTGTATCGTTTGGTGCTTGAACGCTATGTCCATATGGCGACCAAAGAGGGTGTTTGCCAGGCTGTTTTTTTAGAAGGAGGACTGAGCCGGAATGGCCTATTGCAGCCGCCGAAACTGGGCCTGATCGATTATATGCTGCGCAGTTTTGAATTGGAAAAAGATCGAGATATTATTTTTATTCCGGTTGGGATTAACTATGACAGAACATTGGAAGACCGCAGTTTGGTACGTGCGCTGGATCCTGAGGCCGAAAAGCGCAGCTTGTGGTTTGTATCAAAAACCACAAGCTGGTTTATTTGGCGCAGTATAGTATTAATGGTTCGCAGTCGATGGCAAAGATATGGTTATGCCTGTGTCAACTTTGGCCCGTATGTTTCTGCGCGCCAATTTTGCCGGCAGAACCGCGTAAATGTCAGTGAAATCGACCGTGAAACGCGTTTTGTTTTTGTTGAAAAACTTTGCAAACAACTGATGAATTCCATCGAGCAGGTTATCCCGATTCTTCCGGTGTCTCTGGTGGCCATGGTTATGCTGGAATCTGTCGAACAACCGCTGAGTGCTTTTGATGTGGAAGCGCACGTGCATGGTTTGATTGATGAGCTCGAAGCCCAAGGTGCTACGGTATATGTTTCCAGAAGATCCCGGGCGCAAAACATTTTGACGGCATTAAACACGCTTAGATTGCGACGCCTTGTGACTGAATCGGATGGATTGTACCGTGCCGACCCCAAACATATTGATGTTTTGTCCTATTATGCCAATGCCATCGCTCATTGGCGGCAAACCCCCAACCCGGATTAAAAACATTTGCCACCAAGGCACAAAGACACAAAAGATATTACCTTAATTGTGCCAAACACAATTAAGGAGGGGCCAGGGATCAGAGATCAGGGGGCAAAAATGATTTTTGCTTTATGAGTTATATCGCATTTAGACTGGCGTTATAAAATTCAGATGGAATGTATTTTCTGACCCCTGACCCCCGATCCCTGACAACTTTCAATTGAGCTATTTTTTAGTTTCTTAGTGCCTTGGTGCCTTAGTGGCTATTACAAGGAGGCGGTTTAATGAATGTCGTTGAAGCCATAAAAACTCGGAAAAGCATCAGGGACTTTAAACCTGATCCTGTTTCCCAAAAGATTTTAAAAAAGATCTTAAAGATTGCCTGCCGCGCACCCTCTGCATCCAACGCCCAGCCGTGGCAGTTTACCGTCATCACCGGATATGTGCTTGAAAATATCAGGATGGCTACCATTGAAAAGTTGCAAGCCGGCCATCCCTTCAGCCCTGAATGGGAAGTTGAGGAATGGCCTCCCGGCAGTGTATATCGCCGGCGTCAGGTGGAAATCGCCAAAAATCTTTTTAAGCTCATGGATATACCCCGAGAAGACCAACAGAAAAGAACAGAATGGATAGAGCACGGCTTCCGCTATTTTAATGCACCGGCAGTCATCATTATAACAAGTGACAGCTCACTGCCGGAAACAAGACCGCTGCTCGATATAGGGGGTGTAATGCAGACCATCAGTCTTGCCGCCCTGGAATTCGGCCTGGGAACCTGTATCCAGAACCAGGGGGTAATGTACCCGGATATATTGAGAAAATTTGCACAAATTCCTGCGTCCCAGCGCATCATCGTCGCCATCGCCATGGGCTATCCCAATTGGGATTTTGCGGCCAACCAGGTTGTGAGTACCCGTGAGACTGTGGAAAACATGACAACCTGGTGCGGCTTTTGATTTGAACCGTCATGATATTGGCACATTGCCCGCACCCACACGCCGATAACTTATGCTACAACCTTTTGAATCTATTTATATTCTTGATTTCCAGGCATAATGAAAGACATATTTTTGACAACTACCATCACAGGCAACAAGCTCCACATTTTGCCTTCTCACCAAGCAAACCTTTGCGTTTGAAAGACCGAGACATACCTTCAAGCAGATGATATTATAATGCATTTTGTCATAGTGCTTGTTCAAATCTATCCAGGTTATTAAGCTTGGCACCTTTCTTGCTTCTACAGTTATAAAACGGCAAAGAGCAGATAAAAACAAACTACGCTTGTATTTTTCCGGTTTGCTTCCCGCCTACCCGGCGGCGTTATCTTGACCGACACTGTTTAGGCGGCGAAATTGGAGCAAGCGCTGAAATAGAGGAAAACAAAGCATGTCAAACAAGATACCAGTACAAATAGAGGAAACCAACAAAGAAGTTTTGGCAAGAATCATCAAGGCGACTGCACAAAAATACAACTGCAATCTGGTTATTGATTTTAGCAATGGCAATCGCAAGGTTGAATTTACTGGCGATGAAGCCTGCAAACCTCTTATCGTCGAAGAGCTCAAAGACATCCTAAAATACGATAAACATACTAATTCTTTAAAATTAAATTTCAAAAATGCAGGAGGCATTCATTGCCGACCATCACAGACTGCAAGGGGAGGTAAAAATGGCTAACAATGGTAATCAGACGCTCCACAATCATCTGGTTGCTGTCAAAGAAGGCAAACGATGCTTTGAAAATGCTTTCCAGGGCGTTTCCAGGATGATTCTAGAGAGTGATATCGAAAAAATCACCGTCAAAGGTAAAACAACTTACACGTTCCAGATTTTCAACACGGGGGCAAAACATATCATCGGTATGTATGACGAAATCAACAGTTTCGTCTCGTTTGTCAAAGATGCGGCCGAGAACGGCTCATCTAAAGAAATGGCTTTCGTCCTCGTTGGAGAGCCTGGAAACGGTAAAACCTTTTTTGTCGATTTTCTTTGCAGCAAATATCGTCAGTTTTTATCCCGGGATAAAAACCGCAAGTACACCTTCAGGTTCAACAATTTAGACAAGCTCAACGGGTACGGAAAAATCTCTTCCGTTGAATCCCAAACTTTTGAGGATCCCATGATCCTGGCTATGAACATCTTTGACGATCTTCAAGAAAGCAAAAACTATCTGGCTGAAAAAATAGGTTTTACAGACCAAGAGATCGAAGTCCTTTACGAAAACTACCGCCCCTTAGGTGCCTGCAGCGGATATATTTGGAACAGTATCCGCAATTACGCCGGCGGCAACACCGAAAAAATGCTCGATCTCATTGACATCACTCAGGTGCCGTTGACGGAAAGCTTAGGGACCGTAACCGGCAAGTACCCGGCCAAAGACAAAATCACGTCTTCAGCCGTGGATCTGCATGGGGAAGAGTCTATCCAGCGACTGCTTCATATTACCGACACCAACAATCCGTATCGTTTTGACTTAAGGCGCGGCGCACTGGCACGTGTTGCCGGCGGCGGTATTCATTTCAGCGATGAAATATTTAAAAATAAAAAGGACCTGGTCCAAGTGTATTTGGGCGTCATCCAAAACCGCAATATTGAAATTGACGGCTTCAAATGGCCTATTGACACCCTGATCATCGCCACCAGCAACAACTCCGAGTTTAACCGGTTTTTAGCCGAAAAGGAAGAAGCGCCTATCGTTGACCGGTGCCGCATTTGCTATGTCTCGCACAACACGGACTACAAGCTGCAGGAAGATCTTACATCATACGCCATTGGAAGCGATACCAAGACGACTCTCAACAAGGAAAGCCTGCACAAAGATCCCAACTTGAATTACTCCGCATCAGTAGCGGTGGTTCTATCACGCCTCCCTAACTCCGAAAAGCTGACAGCCATTGAAACCATGAAGCTGGCTGCCGGTGAAGTCGCCGGTGAAAAGAGCATCAAGACCTTGTCTGAAGTCATCGACACGCTCAACCATGACCCGGACATCACCAAGCGTTTCGGCCAAAAGGGCCTGGGGCAGCGCAACCTGGGAAGAGCTGTACAGCTGTTGATTGAAAGCTCCGAAACCAATGAAGGACGGTGCATGTTCGCCTATGACATCTTTAAAACCCTTGAACGTGTCATTTTAGACTATGTTACCGATGCCAATGACAGGGTCAAATTCTTAGAAGATCTTAAAACCGCCAAGGGAATGTACCGCGAACGAGTCATGACCGAAATGTTCAACGCCTATATGGATGAGCCGCTCGCCATCCGCAAAGACGTAATGAACTATGTCAACATGATCATCGGCATTGATGCCGAAAACCTGGGGCCGGACAAAATGTGGAAATACAAAGACCCCCAGAGCGGTGAACTTCAGGCCATGAGAATCGACGAACGCTATATCAAAAGCATTGAAGAACGCCTGGGGCTCAAAACCCAGGAAAAACGCGAAACTTTCAGAACTTCTATTCGCAAAATATACGGTCAGAAAATTTCCGTCGATTCCAATTACGATTTCATGGATAATCTGGAGTTGATCAAAGCGGTCACTGACGTGCGTCTCAAGTCCGACATTGCCGGAGCCGGGAGTCTCATCGGAGCTTTGGCAAATCGTACCAATGAAGAAAATCAGAAGTTGTATGATCGTATGATCGACACCATGCTGACCAAGCTCAATTACTGTAAAACCTGTGCCCAAAAAACCATCGAGTACTTCTGCACGCAGGAGGATGGCCAATAAAACCGAATGAAGCCTATAACATGGATCCTGAACTGTTAAAACTTTATCATCAAATTAAGCAAAGAGGCCTGACACCCTTACAGGAGCAAAAGATCCTGTCCGAACTGGAGGGCGATCACTCCCATGAAGTCTCTTCGGCGGTTGCGCGTGCCAAAGCTGCCCCAAGCGATACGGTCGACCGTGCTTCAGATAACATTTATGCATACAACGATCCTTGCGTCTTGCAGGACGTCCATGCTCCTCAAAGTTCGTACACTACATGTTTGCGCAGCGTTGACGAACTGCTGGAACGTGACAAAAAAAGAGAGGACGATGGGTTTCCGCGCAAAATACGTATCGGGCGCATGATCAAACCGGGCAAGGGGGCTAAAGATAAGGTCGTGGTGGTACCCACCACCGTGGAAGAAAAATTTTATCATGACCCGACATTGCAGCCTTTTGAAGAAGAGCAGGCCGGCGGAGCAGGAGAAGGTGAAGAGGGTGAAACCATCGGCGAAGAACCGTTGCGTCCCCAAGATGCTGAACAGGGATCGGGGCCGGGCGAAGGCGATGACGGCCAGCATGAGATAGAGTCCAATGCCTATGATATGGGCAAGATTCTGACGGAGCAGTTTGAACTCCCCAACCTCAAAGACAAGGGTAAAAAGCGTTCCCTCACTCGTTATACCTATGACATGACCGACAGAAATCGGGGTTTTGGCCAGATTATTGATAAAAAGGCTACGTTGCGCAAAATTGTCGAAACCAATATCAGTCTGGGAAATCTGCCCGATGTCGGCAATATCGACCCCACCGGCTTTCTGATCGCGCCCAATGATAAAATTTATCGCATCCTCTCCCGTGAAAAGGACTATGAGTCCCAGGCCATGGTCTTTTTCTTAAGAGACTATTCGGGTTCCATGATCGGCAAAGCTACTGAACTTGTGGTATCCCAGCACGTCCTGATCTACAGCTGGCTGTTGTACCAATATGCCAGACAGGTGGAAACCCGTTTTATCGTGCATGATACAAAGGCCAAAGAAGTTAAAGATTTTTATACCTATTATAACTCCAAAGTTGCCGGCGGTACGCAGGTGTCTGCAGCGTATCGCATGGTCAACGAAATTGTGGAAAAAGAAAATCTGACACAGGATTACAATATTTATATTTTCCACGGGACCGACGGAGATGACTGGGATACCAGTGGAAATGAGGCTATTCCGGAGCTAAAAAAGATGCTGGCCTATGCCAACAGGATCGGCATTACGATCGCGGCACATGCCAGCGACTCTGCCAACAGCACCGAAGTTGAAAGGTACTTGAACAAATCAAAGCTGCTGGAAGAAAAGCCTAAACTACTCCGGCTTGATGTCTTGCAGGAAGATTCTGACGAACAGCGGCTTATTGACGGAATCAAAAAGCTGATCAGCGAATAAAATCGCTGCGCGGTTTTATATAACGCGGCTTGGCCGCTTAAAAAAAGTTATAAGTGAGCTAAAGTTTAAAGTGACTAAAGTTGTGGAACTCGCCTTCGGCGAGGCCAGTCAAAATAAAAATTGAGGGAACACCTTAACTTTAGGCACTTTAGTTCACTTTAGGCACTTCAAACTTAACAATGATAAAATACAGTAATTCCAACAAACAGGTGAGTCACTCAATAGAGCTCACTTTAGGCAATTGATGAAACCATGGAACTGATCAACCAGCATACCAAAAAAATAATGGAAGGATGCAAAGAGAGAGCGCGTGCCGCCGGCTTGCGCTTTGAGGACGAAACCTTAGAGTATATTGTAACCAATCGGGATCTTTTAGAGTTGACCCCCAAAGTGATGATTCCGAATCTTTACGATTACTGGGTTCATGATGTTGAAGTCCTTAAAGAAAAAGGCCGATATGAGCTTTACCCCGGCAATCCTTATGAAACCGTTATTAACACACGGCCGGCCATCTCTTTTTACAACGACAACAACCCTGACTGGTTGAACGTAATGATATTTTATCATGTCATTGCCCACGTCGATTTTTTTCAAAACAACCTGTACTTTCGCCATACCTGGGACGATGATTTCAATGGCCAGGCCCTGTCAGACAAACGTCTGATCACCAAATTCAGATCGGAAAAGGGCAGGTGGGTAGATTACATTATCGAGTTTGCTCGCGGCATGGATAATCTGGTGGGATATTACGATGTGCTTTCCCGCGCGAATCGCGGATCGGCGGCAACCCGGCCTAAACGCCTCGACTACTATTTTGATGTGTTTTTACAGGCTGTTAAAAACATAAAAATTCACGAATATATTAAGGAAATTGAAAGGTACAATGATTGTATTCGTACTCACCAGGATCTGGGTGAACAATCCTTTTTTGCGGATGCCATCAAAAAATACCCTGAATTTGAAGCGCATTTTAAAAAATATCTTGAAAACGGCGCTAAACCCAAATTTGATCTGATGCAGTTTTTAATGGAACATGCTAATTTCATAAATAAAGATGAAAACAAGTGGATGCAATCGGTCATGCAGGTGGTACGCAAAACATCTCTGTTCCTACAGCCGCAGATTCGAACGAAAATCATGAATGAAGGCTGGGCCAGTTATTGGCACGAAAACCTTTTCCTGCCGGATGATCGCATCAAGGGACACGAGGTCGATTTTGCCCGCGTCAATGCCGCGGTTACGTCGTTGCCGCGCGTAGGGCTGAACCCTTATGCTCTGGGGATGCGGCTATTTTACTATATTGAAGAAATAGCCGATAAAGGAAAATATTCCTTGGATTTTCAGCGGCGCTCTGATGTGGACGAGCGTGAAAAATTTGATAATAAAACAGGCAAGGGGCAGGAATTTATTTTTAAAGTTCGTGAAAACTTTTCTGATTCCATGTTGATCAACACATTCGTTGATCAGGATTTTGTCACCAAAAACAAATTGTTTGTAGCCGGAAAAAAGTTGAACCCTGAAAAAATGGTTTGGAAGTACTATGTCAAGAGCCGCAAGGCTCAAGACTATCGCCAGATGCTGCAAAACTCCCTCTATCACCCCCCTTATATTGCAGTCGATCCGGAAAAAAACGTCGACAACAAGCTTTATCTTGTGCATCACTTTGAAGAGAAACCACTGGTAAAAGATTTTATCTTTAACACCATGATGGGGATTGAATATCTCTGGGGCGGACCTGTTCAGCTTGAAACAAGCGAGGTTGTGCCGACAACGCCGGCCCAGGGGCAAGATGCATTCTTCGGTTATCCAAGCCCGTCGCCAACAGAAGACCAGGAGCCGGAAGTGCAATGGGAGCGGGTGTTGTATACCATGCAAGATCGCAAGCTTTTAAGAGAAAAGCTTGCGTAGGATACAGTATGAAAAATATTAAAATAGCCATGGAAAATATCGATCGCAGTATGGGCTCTAGGGACCAGCGTGCCACCATAGCCTTTGAGGAATTTCTCAAAGGGCTTATCGCCGAGCCGGCTGTTGTGCTGCGCAATATTTTCCAGGTGTTTCATGACATGATCAAGACTTATGTTGGAGAAGGCGTCAACGAGTACCCCGATGATCCCGAATCGATCGATTTCGTCCGCTACGATTGCAGTCGACTCTTTGTAGAAGGTTTAGATAACCCCTTTTTCGCCGACCGACTCTTTGCCAATCGGCTGATAAACCTTGTTGAAGCTTTGCAGCGCGGTGCCCAGCAAAATAAGATTTATATTTTTGAAGGTCCCCACGGCAGCGGAAAGAGCACTTTTTTAAACAACCTTTTAACGAAATTTGAAGAGTATGCCAATACCGAAGACGGCGCTTGTTACGAAACCGTCTGGAGATTGGACCGTACAATATTGGGGAGTTCCTCAGAACATGCTACCATGTCCATGTTTGAGAAATTACTTCAAATGCAGGAAAAGTCGACTCAGGATCAGCATGAAGTGTTTAAACCCCAAGCCCATCTGGTTTCAACGCCGGAATACATAGAAGTGCCCTGTCCGAGTCATGATCACCCTGTTTTGATGATTCCCAAGGATTACCGCCGGTCTTTTTTCGATGACCTGTTTAAGAATGATGAACTTAAATGGAAACTGTTTACCGAGAAAGAATACGACTGGGTATTCAGCGACAATCCTTGTACGATTTGCAGTTCGCTGTACCAGGCGCTATTGGGCAAGCTGAAGAGTCCCCAGAAAGTCTTTAAGATGCTGTATGCAAGATCGTACCCGTTCAACAGGCGCCTCGGAGAAGGCATCAGTGTCTTTAATCCCGGCGATAAACCTTTAAGAGAAAATACGTTCAGCAATAACTTTCTCCAAAGCCGGTTGAACATGATGCTGCAGGACGGCAGCCAGATTAGATATTTATATTCGCGTTATGCCAAAACCAACAACGGCATTTACGCTCTCATGGACATCAAATCCAACAATACCGAGCGATTGATCCAGCTTCACAACATTATCAGTGAAGGCATCCACAAAGTGGAAGATATTGAGGAAAACGTAAACTCACTCTTTTTGGCGCTGATGAACCCCGAAGATAAAAAAAACATAAAAGACTTCCCTTCCTTCTCAGACCGCATTGAGAATATACAAATTCCCTATGTTCTGGATTTGAATACAGAGGTAGAGATTTACAATAACATTTTCGGGAAACATATTGGCCAGAGCTTTTTGCCCAGAGTGCTCAACAATTTTGCCCGTGTTATTATCGCATCCCGGCTAAATACCAAGTCGCCGGTAATGTTGGAATGGATCGGCGATGGGGAAAAATACAATCTTTATTGTGATGAGAACCTGCAGCTTCTCAAGATGGACCTTTATGCCGGATACATTCCGGCCTGGCTGACGGAGGAAGATAGAAAACAATTAACGGCCACACGCAGACGCAAAATCATTGCCGAATCGGAAACAGAAGGCAAGCTTGGCATTTCCGGGCGCGATTCCATTAAAATATTTAATGAGCTTTATTCCAAATATGCCAAGGGCGACAAACTCATCGACATGTCAATGTTGAACAACTTTTTCACTAAATCTCGCCCGGAAATCAAAGATTCGATTCCCAAAGGGTTTCTCGATTCACTGCTGCGCATGTACAACTACACGGTACTGCAGGAAGTCAAAGAGTCGCTCTACTATTACAATGAGGAACAGATATCCAGGGATATTCAAAACTATCTTTTTGCCGTTAACTTCGAAATAGGAGCCGTCGAAACGTGCAAGTTTACCGGGGAAAAACTGGAAATAACCGAAGATTTCTTCAAGCATATCGAAACGCGACTGGTGAGTGAAAACCTAAATAATCACGATCGCTATCTGTTTAGAAGGAGCATCCACCAGGAATATACCTCCCGGACGTTAACCCAGGAGATTTTGCTTGAAGGAAAAACGATTACTGAAACGAATGTATATAATTCACTGCATGAACGCTATGTTCACAACCTGAAAGAAAAGGTGCTGGAACCTTTCCTTGAAAACAAAAACTTTAGGCGCGCCATCAAGGACTACGACACGGAAGATTTTAAGACTTACGACAAAAAAATCCGGAACGACGTAACCTTCATGATGAACAATCTTTGTAATAAATGGAAGTATACCGAACAGGGCGCCAAGGAAATCTGCATGTACGTCGTCGACAATGATTTGGCAAGTCAGTTCAAAAACAACTAAGTTGTTATGTGTCATCAGGCTAATATCATAGACGATTTGGTTTAGAACAAATCATCCATTTTTTGGAAGGCATGATTCGGGTCTCGAAAGCTGCTAGTACATAATGAAGAGAGAAACAACTAAGTCTTTTGAATAATTGCTTTTATCATTTCTTGCTGGTGCTCATCTAACTCTTCAAACTTCACGCCAATGCCCTTTGGTTTTCTCCAGACTACACTGCCGGAAACCATAAAAGAGGGGCAATCGTTATGGCTTGGAAAGGTTATATCAATTTTTGTTCCTTCTAAGAAGGGTTCATCGGTCGCAATAAACACGCCCATAGGACTCATATTTAAAACAACACCACGATTTGAATTTGTAAAGTTGGTGGGACGGCGCTATAAACATGTCGGCGCTCCTGATAACAG
>JACKQG010001834.1_pt1 | contig 18552 bp, 11 predicted proteins | sample 8237621 | NCBI WGS metagenome assembly JACKQG01 (sample SAMN15677084, study PRJNA649215) | marine metagenome | biome: marine; feature: Black Sea; material: saline water; isolation source: suspended particulate matter (SPM) from the Black Sea western gyre | collected 2013-06-09/2013-06-10 | depth... | reverse complement strand
TGTTCTACGATGACGTCGGTATAGATGCCGCCACGCACGTTGAATTTTGCGCTTAGTCGCATAAAACGGGGAGCGGTGGCCTTGACCAGATCATCCATAATCTTATTGGTGATATCTTCATGAAACGCGCCTTCCTCACGGAATGACCAGGCATACAGCTTTAATGACTTGAGCTCGACGCAGAGTTTGTCCGCAATATACTCCAGCTGCAAAGTGGCGAAGTCAGGCTGTCCGGTGAGTGGGCACAGGCAGGTAAACTCAGGGATGTCGATACGGATCGTATAATCGCGTTTGGGCTGAGGATTTTCAAAGGTATGGATGGTTTTACTGGGTTTAGTGCTCATAGGATGCTGATTTCTTAATCTCGGTTGTTAATTAAACGGTGGCCCTGTAGGAGGGCATCATCGACGTAGGCGCCGTAATATTCGAGTGTGTTCACCCCGATAATACGTTCGCTGACTTCCTTGCCATTGCCGTCCAGAAACAGCAGGGTGGGAGTCAGTGAGACATCCAGTCCATTCGCAATACGGGACGGTGAAGACTGTTTTCCGGTCAGGTCCTGCATCGGGTAATAACTGTCGATGTCGAGCTTGCGGATGAGTACATTTTTAGTGTAATCGCCACTGCGCAACATCGGTTTGATAATAAATTCTTCCAGCGTTTTACAGTAGCCGCAATAACTGGCCGACATTTCGAGCAGGATGATTTTTTTGCTCTCTCGGGCTTCCCGCGTCAACTCGGCAAAGTTGGTGACCCTTTTAATTTCTACATAGGGCAGATCTTCTTCACTGTACTCCGATTGATACTCGTCCGCCCCCGGGTATTGGGCAAAAATCAGCGCACTAAAAAAGGCCAGCAAAATAAAGGTTAAGGTTTTCACGGGTTATCGGGCCAAGGGTTGATAAAAATAGTGGTATAAATAACTTGTACTATCTGACTCTGAAAACGCGATTTAGTTTGCCTGAACTCCATCCTGTCGCGCGCGATTACAACATTTCCGGCATCATACAGAATAGTATTCTGCTTTTCTAATGCTTGATCTGCGCGCTGTCATTTTGGCGGAAGTTGTGAAGTAACTATATCGCACAGGCGAATCGCTTACGCGTGTTTCTAATTTTCGATTTGGGTTATAATCCCCAGTCTTTTTACTCAGATTACTCATCACACTCTGCATATGCGTCTTAGCCAAATCAAGATTGCTGGTTTTAAATCCTTTGTTGACCAGACCAAAATTCAGTTTCCCGAAAATCTAACCGGCATTGTCGGCCCGAATGGCTGTGGAAAGTCGAATGTTATCGATGCCGTGCGCTGGGTCATGGGCGAATCTTCGGCCAAGCATTTACGTGGTGAATCGATGGAAGATGTTATCTTCAGCGGTTCTTCGACGCGTAAACCAGTGGGCCAGGCTTCGGTTGAGCTGACCTTTGATAATTCGGATGGCAAGGTCGCCGGTGAATTTGCCAAGTACAATGAAATCGCGGTCAAGCGTCTGGTTACGCGTGCAGGGCAATCCAAGTATTTTCTCAACAACAGCCGTTGCCGGCGGCGCGATATTGCGGATATTTTTCTCGGTACCGGCCTTGGCCCACGCAGCTATGCGATTATCGAGCAGGGCATGGTGTCGCGTATTATCGATGCCAAACCGGAAGATCTGCGCGTGTATCTGGAAGAGGCGGCCGGTATCTCCAAATACAAGGAGCGCCGGCGTGAAACCGAAACCCGTATCCGCCATACGCGGGAGAATCTGGACCGCCTGAACGATCTGCGCGAAGAGATAGACAAGCAGATCACGCGCCTCAGCCGTCAGTCCAAAACGGCCGAGCGCTATAAAACCCTGAAACAGGAACAGCGCCGCTATGAAGCGGAACATCTGCTGCTGCAACGCAATGCCTTTAACGACGAGATTAGCCGCCAGCAGCACAAACTGGAGCAGGTTGAAACCGAGTTGCAGCACGCGATTGCGGAAGTGCGTAAAACCGAAAGTCAGATCGAACAGGGGCATTTGCAGCTGACATTGGCGAACGATGAGCACATCGAAGTGCAGGGACGGTTTTATGCGGTCGGCGCTGAAATCTCCAAGCATGAGCAGGAGATCAACCATCAGAAAAACCTGCGTGAGCGCAATCAGCAGGATTTACACAAGGTTACCCAGGCGCAGCAGGAATCGAAATCGATCATCCAGACCGATCAGGCACGTCTGATCAAACTGGATAACGATCTGGCTGAACTGACGCCGCAGCTGGAAGAGCTGGCGATGGTGTATGAACAGGCGCAGCACTCGCAACAGGAAGCCGAGCAGCAGATGAGTCAGTGGCAGGGGCGCTGGGATGATTTCAATCAACGTTACCATCAGTCGCATCAGGCGGTGCAGGTGGAAAATAAGGCGATCGAACATATCGAGCGCCAGATCCTCCAGTCGGATCAGCGTATTGAACGCCTGAATAACGAAAAAAACAGTCTGGATATGCATAGCTTCGATGAGCAGATTCAGCAATTGAATGAAAAGCTGGAGATCAAGGAGCAGGAACTGCTGTCCTATCAACAGCTGCAGGAAGGGCGCAGTGATGCGATTACCGAATTGCGCCAGTCGATAGAGATGCAATCCTCTCAGCTCGACAAGCATCGTACCCAGGTGCAGAGCCTGCGTGGACGTCTGTCTTCGCTGGAAGCGCTACAGCAGAACGTGCTGAATAAATCCAGTCATGAACTGAAAAACTGGCTGCAACAGCAACAGCTGACGGGCAGTAAACGCCTGACCGAAACCCTGAAGGTTGAGGCGGGTTATGAAAAGGCGGTCGAAGTGGTGCTGAGCCCGCTGCTGGGTGCGTATTGTGTGGGTGAACGCAATCTGCCGGCTTCCAGCCTGAGCCAGATTGCGCGTCAGGGTATTGCGCTGATCAATCAGGTGCCGGTTTCCAGTGCGCTGCAGGCACCAGCCGGCTGGCAGCCGCTGAGTGCGGTGGTGAATGCCGGTTTTGATCTGTCGGCATTGCTGGGGCAGGTTTACCTGTGTGCGGATCGCGCCGAACTGGAACTGCGTCAGGGTAGTCTGCAGGCGGAACAGCGTCTGGTGACCAGCGATGGGCTGTATGCCGGGCGTAACTGGCTGATCCAGCTGGGTGAAGAAAACGAACACAGTGGACTGATCCAGCGTGAGCAGGAAATCAAGCAAATCAAGCTGGAGCTGGAAACCATCACCGAGAAAGCGGTGCTGCTGAAGTCGCAGACCGACGGTGATCGTGAACGCCTGCTGCGGGAAGAAAAAAGTCGTGATGAAAGTCAGCATAAACTGCAGCTGGTCCAACGCGAACTGTCGGATATCAATAATCAGCTGACCCAGCGTAAGAGCCGTGCCGAACAGCTGGAAAACCGTTTTGTAATGTTGCAGAAAGAGCTTGCTGAGCTGGCGGCGCAGCAACAGGAGCTGAAGCAGGATCTGCAGCAGACCACACAACGCCGTAATGGCGAATTAGAAAAAATTAATCAGCTGGAACAGCAGAAGTCGAGTCTGGAACAGCAGCGTGATCAGCTCAATGGTCAGGTGCAGAATGCGCGCGAAAAATTGCGTGTGAGCCGCGATCAGCAGCATCAGATCCAGATGAAACTGCAGAGCCTGCAGTCCGAGTCGAACTCGACCCGCTTTAACCTCGAACGCATGCAGCAGCAGTCGAGCAGCTTTGCCGGACGGGTGGAAGAATTGCAACAGGCGGTGGAAGAAGCGCAGCAACCGTTACTGGAGCTGGAGCAGTTGTTGCAGCAGTTTCTGGCCAGTAAGGCACAGATCGAACAACAGTTGCATGCCTCGCAGGATCGGGTCAGTGGGCTGGATACCGAACAGCGCGCGCATGAGCGTCATCGTAACGAGCAGCAACAACGCGTGGATGCGGTACGTTCGACCCTCGAACAACAGAAAATGCAGTGCCGTGAGGTTGAAATCCGCCGTTCTACGCTGGTCGATCAGTTGCGTAAAACCGAATTCGATGTGGAGCAGCTTCAGCTCGAACTGTCGGATGAAGCCGATATTCAGGTCTGGCAGAATCATCTGGATGAACTGTTACGCAAGATCAATAATCTGGGGCCGATCAACCTGGCCGCAATTGATGAGTTTAATGAGCAATCCGAGCGTAAGGCTTATCTGGATGCACAGAACGAAGATCTGGTGTCGGCGCTGAATATTCTGGAAAGCGCGATTCGCAAGATCGACAAGGAAACCAAGGACCGTTTCAAGGAAACCTTTGACCATGTGAATAGCCGCATGCAGGAGCGTTTCCCGAAGCTGTTCGGCGGCGGTCAGGCACATCTGGAACTGACTGAAGAAGATTTACTGAATACCGGTGTGACCATCATGGCGCGCCCACCCGGCAAGCGCGTCACCAGCCTGCAGCTGTTGTCTGGTGGAGAAAAAGCGCTCACCGCGGTGGCCTTGATCTTTGCCATCTTTGAGCTGAATCCATCGCCGTTCTGTATGCTGGATGAAGTCGATGCGCCACTGGACGATGCCAACGTCGGCCGTTTCTGCGCGATGGTGCAGGAAATGTCGCAGCATGTGCAGTTTATCTTCATCACCCATAACAAGGTGACGATGGAGCTGGCACAGACTCTGAATGGTGTGACCATGCACGAACCCGGTGTGTCGCGCCTGGTCACGGTCAACATTGATGAGGCGGCCGCCCTGGCCGCAGAAGGTTAGGTCAGTATGGATGCCACTGCACTACGCTGGGTGCTGGCAGTTATCGGCCTGATCGTAGTGGTCGGTATCTATCTGTATTCGGTGTATCAGAGCAAGCTGCGTCGGCGTGCCGCGATCAAAACCTTTACCAACGAAGAAATAGAATCCGGCTTTATCGAAGACGAATCGCTACGCAATGAAATCCAGACCATCAATGCGATGTTGAAGGATGACCTGAGCGGGGATGAGATCAGCCAGATTAAAATCAACCCCGGAATGGAAACAAAAAGTACTCAGCCCGTCGATAATACACAACAATTTAAGTTGCCGCAGGAGGTGCAGAAGCTAGCGCCGCTGCAACACATATCGCATGTACTGAAGCCGATAGATAACCATCTTCTCAGCGCGGAAGAACTGCGTAATGCCTTCAGTCATAGCGGGTTTGAACTGGACCAAGCGTTCCACTTTCATCTGGAAGAAGAAGCCGATCTGCATTTCAGGGTATTCAACCTGACCGCCAGCGGTTCTTTTGAAGGTATTTCCGATGATAGCTTTACCACGCACGGCATGGTGTGCTGTATCCATATTCCGGAATGCGAGTATCCACTCGGCAGTTATGAAGCGATGCTGAAAAAAGTCGATGAGCTGGTGCGGATTCTGGATCTTAAGGTTTATAGCCATGATTTTGAGTTATTGACGTTGCAGCATGTGACCGATATCCGTCGCCAGTTGCTGGAGGCCGATTCCAGTCGTGATCAGGGTTCCTGATGCCAAAATCTGAAATTCGCCAGCAGATCGAGCGTCTGCGAGAAGAAATAAACCAGCATAATATGCAGTATTACGTACTGGATGACCCGCTGGTCACGGATCAGTATTACGATCAGCAGATGCGTGAGTTACAGGCGCTGGAAGCGGCGCATCCTGAGTTCGCCTCCCCGCTTTCGCCTACCTCGAGAGTGGGCGGTGAAGTCTCCAAACAGTTTGCCACGGTCACCCATGAAGCCGCGATGCTGTCGCTGGAGAATGCCTTCGATGAGGCAGAGATGCTGGCGTTCAATAAAAAGCTGAGTGATCTGCTAGGTATAGACTCACCGCTGCAATTCAGCGCCGAGCCAAAGCTGGATGGTCTGGCGGTGAGTCTGCTGTACCGCAACGGGGAACTGGTGCGTGCGGCGACCCGTGGCGATGGGCAGTCGGGTGAAAACATTACGCCGAATGTACGCACCATCAAAGCGGTGGCGCTGAAACTGATCGGTAAGCAGCTGCCTGAACTGCTCGAAGTGCGCGGTGAAGTGTATCTGCCATTGGCCGGATTTAATGCACTGAATGAGTCACAACGCCAGAATAATGCGAAGCTGTTCGCCAATCCGCGCAATGCCGCAGCCGGTTCGCTGCGACAGCTGGATTCGACCATCACCGCTTCCCGTCCGCTTAGCTTCTGTAGCTATGGCATCGCCCAGCTGGAAGGGATCGAAATGCCGGACACCCAGTACGCGCAGATGCAACTGGTGAAAGCTCTGGGTCTGCCGATCAGTCCGTATATTCAGCAACTGGAGAGCATCCAGGCCTGTTTTGAATACTATCGGCAGATCGCTGCAGCACGTGATAGCCTGCCATTTGAAATCGACGGTGTGGTCTACAAACTGAATGTTCTGAAGCTGCAGAAAAAAGCCGGTTTCGTGTCACGTGCGCCACGCTGGGCGATTGCCTGGAAGTTTCCCGCGCAGGAAGTGATGACTCGGTTGCTGGATGTTGAATTCCAGGTTGGCCGAACCGGTGCATTGACCCCGGTCGCGCGGCTTGAAGCGGTGGAAGTCGGTGGCGTGATCGTCAGCAACGCAACCCTGCACAATATGGATGAAATCCGGCGCAAAGATATCCGTATCGGCGATACCGTGATCGTGCGCCGTGCCGGTGATGTAATACCGGAAGTGGTTGCTGCGGTGCTGAAGGATCGTCAGCCAGAGTTTGAATTGCCCCAGATGCCGGCGCTGTGTCCGGTGTGTCAGTCGCCAGTGGTGCAACAGGAAGGGCAGGCCGCATACCGCTGCAGTGCTGGCCTGATCTGTGCGGCTCAGCGTAAGGAAGCGATCAAGCACTTCTCTGCGCGCAAGGCGATGGATATAGACGGTCTGGGCGACAAACTGGTCGAACAGCTGGTGGATCTGGGGCTGATCGATTCGGTGGCCGGATTATATGCACTTTCGCTGGAACAGTTGAGTGGGCTGGAGCGGATGGCAAGCAAATCTGCACAGAATCTGCTGGATGCGCTCGAGCATAGTAAACAGACGACCTTACAGCGCTTTATTTACGCATTGGGCATTCGTGAAGTCGGGGAGGCCACGGCGCTGTCTCTGGCCAACCACTTCAGAGAATTGGCAGCGATTCAGCAGGCGGATCAGGAAACCCTGATGCAGGTGGGCGATGTGGGTCCGGTAGTGGCAGCGAATATCGTTGCTTTTTTTGCGCAGGAAGAGAACCAGAAGATAATTCAGAGTTTGCTCGACGCCGGTATCAGCTGGCCGCCGATAGCCGCTCCCGATGCGCTTGATCTGGCGCTCAAAGGCTTCACCTATGTGATTACCGGCACCCTCGAAAACTACAGTCGGCAGCAGGCCGCTGAATTGCTTGCCAGCAAGGGCGCGAAGGTAAGCTCCAGTGTTTCTGCCAAAACCACTGCAGTGATTGCCGGTGATAAACCCGGTTCCAAGGTGGATAAAGCGCTCAAACTGGGTGTTACGATACTCGATGAACGGACATTTGAAGAACTGGTGAAATAATATGTTGAAGGACCTGGATCTTGAAACTAGCAAGAATAAAAAATTCGTGCTGGCGGTGTATGTACTGCAGGCGCTGTTTTTTATCGGACTGGTATTCACCCCGGTCATGGGTGTGGTGATTAATTACATCAAACAGGATGATGTCCAGGGCAGCTGGCTGGAGTCGCATTTCAGCTGGCAGAAAAATACCTTCTGGTATGGTCTGCTGTGGTCGACTATCGCGCTGATATCGTTTCCGGTTATTGGCTGGGTGGTCGCGCTGGTTGCGAGCATCTGGTATTTTTACCGCATTGCCAAAGGCTGGATCTATCTGGTCGATGGCAAGCAGATGTATCTGTGAAGTAACGGATCAATACAAATTTCTGAGGAAAAAATGGCATGAGCGATAATGAAAAGTGGCGTCAGCAGTTAAGTGCAGATGAATTTCGTATCTGTCGCCAGAAAGGCACAGAACCCGCTTTCACGGGTAAATTCTGGAACAGTAAGCAGGCCGGACAGTATGTCTGTAAATGTTGCGGTACCGCGCTGTTTGATTCTGATGCCAAGTTTGACTCTGGCACCGGCTGGCCATCCTTCTTCCAGCCTGTTGATGCGGACAGCGTAGAAGAGGATGTCGATGTTACCCTCGGTATGCGCCGAGTCGAAATCATGTGTAAAAACTGCGGAAGCCACCTCGGTCACGTCTTCGATGACGGCCCGAAGGTCACCGGCAAACGTTATTGCGTAAATTCAGCATCGCTGAATTTTAAGGATAAGTAAGACTCAGCATCGCTGAATTTTAAGGATAAGTAAGACTCAGCATCGCTGAATTTTAAGGATAAGTAAGACTCAGCATCGCTGAATTTTAAGGATAAGTAAGACTCAGCATCGCTGAATTTTAAGGATAAGTAAGACTCAGCATCGCTGAATTTTAAGGATAAATAAGACTCAGCATCGCTGAGTTTTAAAGATAAGTAAGGTTCAGCATCGCTGAAATTTGTAGAATAAGTAACGCCAATGTATGGAAGTCTCGTCATACCAGCAGGCTTTTAGCTGGTATCCATTCAGCAGACTGGCAGTTTCCGCAATGTTTTGAATGCTTGATTAGTTGAAAAAGCCTTTCCACCACGAAGCACACGATGGACACGAAGAAAAGAAAATAGTGAATATTAAGCCTTCGTGTTCTTCGTGCCCTTCAAACCTTCGTGACATGCTTTCAAGCGTAGATGACTTTTTGCCGGTATTCATTTATCAGCAGGGCAGATTCCTGGGCTTTTATGGTTTATATTTGCCGCACTGAAATGTGCTTAATTTAACAACAGGTAATGACGATGAATGAAACAGAATTTAATGCGCTTGCTGAACAGACCATGCTGGCGATCGAAGAAGCGATTGAAGATTCGGGTAGCGATATTGATTACGATACGATCAGCGATATCCTGAACCTGGAGTTTGCCAATGGCAGCAAGATTATCATCAATAAACAGACACCGGTGTCACAGCTGTGGGTAGCCGCGCGTTCCGGTGGATTTCATTTTGACTATGATGCGGAGAGCGAAAGTTGGCGTCTGGACAGTGATTCAACTCAGGAACTGTTTGCCTGCCTGAGCCGCTATTGCACGGAACAGGCTGGCGAAAAGATTTTTCTGAAAGAGTAATTAACGCATTGGTAACAGGATGAATCAATAATCGCGACGCGGGCTGCGGTAGAGCTCTTCTTCCAGACCGAACGGCACTTCGCGTCCGACCAGTGCTTCCAGCATCTTCAGTTCAGGGTCGGTGTGGTTGATGAACGGGGCATCACGAATCTGGGTGCCCTTGACCGCCTTGTCGGAAATGTATTTTGGATCATCGTGATGCTTGGTATTGATGTGCTGTGAATCATTCGGGTTTTGAGCCGAACGCAATTCAACCGAGCCGTAGCAGGTGCACAGATAGGTCAGATCCGGTTGCGATTCCAGATACACACCGGTGCCGCGAATACCGAGGGTGGCGGTGGTGGTGCTGACGTTCAGCTTCTGTTTATAGCTACGACTTCCGAATACCGAAAGCAGCCCGCCGCTTAACAGCCTGAGTGAATCGAGCAGAAAATTACTGCCTTCCAGTTGCAGGATACTGTCGCTGCGCATGATGAAGGAATCACTACCGACCACAAACACCGCTTCGCTGTTACGCCCGGTCTGTATCAGGTCTCCGGCATTCACCCGGGTATTGATGCTGGCGATCTGCTTGTTCACCATAACCTCGCCTTCCAGACTGAAAAACGATTTTTTTTCGGGTAGTTTTTCCGGCTTACTGCCCCACCAGGCCGCTTCCAGCGCAGCGACCGGTGCCATTGAAAAAGCGCCCATCGCGAGTAACTTGATTAAAGCATCACGCCGTAGCTCGTCTTCCGGGGGTAACTCGTCGTCCATTATTTTTCCTCAATCAGGCCAGTGTGAGTGGTATTGGATAGTTAAAGATTAATTGATCTAGATCAAGTTAGAGCTTAGACTCAAGTCAGTTGAAGGTCAATCTAACACACGGGTTTACACCGCATTCCACCCTGTAAAAGGATCGCTTTGTAGACTGGTTAACTAAAAATTATAAAAATGAGTGGGACGAGCATCAAAAAATCAAAATATGGCTGGTCGTGCCTGAAAAGTACGATAACGCTTGCGGCTACTTTGCTGTTTAGCTCGGCTGCACATGCCTTTTCTACCGGTCAGGTGGGATATTCCGGTTCTCCCAGTGATGGACAAACCTGTTCCAGTTGCCATGCTGGCGGTAGTGAAGCCCTGCTCAACTGTGGAAATCTGAATACCGGTAGTTTCAGCTATCTTGGCAGTATCGGCGCGTCCACCTCGGTCGGTCGCGGCACCACTAATTCCATCACCTTTTCGTTAAATCGATTGGCGGGCACGCTTATGACCAAAGGGGGTATGGGCGCTCGAATCAATGCCGGTACTTTTAATGGGAATACCGAAGTGACCGTGACGAATGCTGCTTCTAACAATACGGCTACTCATAACTCGACCAGTAACACGCCCACTGGCGGTAACCGTAGTTGGAGCTGGAGCTGGACAGCGCCTACCGCGGCCGGCAGTCAGACCCTGTATGTGTGCGGTAACCCGACTAATGGTAATGGCAACTGTGATCTCGACGGGCCGCATACGAATACCTGTAGCAACCATACCTTTAACGTTTTTAATGCCACGCCCGTTGCCAATAACGATGGCTCCGGAGCTTCCCCGTTTCTGACGGTGTCTGAAGATTCCCTGGTTTATACCAACACGCTGAGTGTGTTAACCAACGATACCGATGACGATACCGATGTTGGTGATGTGCTTTCCGTATTTGATTTTGATAAAACATCAACTTTGGGCGACGTGATCAACAATGGGAATGGCACTTTTGGCTATAACCCCGGCGGCCTGTTTGAAGGACTGGATACGGGTGAAATCTCCAATCAGACCTTTAGCTACCGGATTACCGATGGTGCAACTGGGCTGAGTACTTCAAAAACGGTATTTATCCGGGTCACCGGGGTTAACGATGCACCGGTTGCGGTGAGTGAAACTATTACAATGAACATTGCTGGAACGGCGACTACGGTAATCCCTCTGGGTGGCGGCGGACCGAATAGCAGCGTGCTGGATAATGACAGCGATATCGATGTAGAAGCTTTGACTGCAGTGCTTGTCACCGGCCCGAGTTTTGCGCGAGCGTTTAACCTGAACACCGATGGGACCTTCAGCTATCAGCACGATGGCACTAATAATCTGAGTGACAAATTTAGCTATCAGGCCAGTGATGGTACGACAACCTCTGGTGTGGTTGAAGTCATTATTACCCTCAATAATACCCGTCCGACTGCTGCTAATGACATCAATGTGGCAACCGTGCTGGAAGGGGGGAGTGTAAATTTTACTGTTCTAGGTAACGATACGGACCCGGAAACCGGCCTCGCATCAGCGGTTGTAAACGTCAGCAACCTGACTAATGGCACGGTTACCATTGAGACCAATCAATCGATAACCTTTGCCCATGATGGATCAGAAACGACTGCTGCGAGCTTTACCTATCAGGCCAGCGATGGCATTTTAACCTCGCTCAATACGGCTACAGTTACCCTGAACGTGACGTCGAACAACGATGCACCGGTGATCAGCGAAGGTGGCGCGATTGCGGTCGGTATGACGGAAGATATAGCGTCATCGTTTGTCCTGACCCTGAATGCTACCGATGCAGAAAGTAACAACCTGAGCTGGACCATCCTGACCGACGCGAGTTTCGGAACCGCTTCCAGCACGGCGGGTGTGGGTAATTCGAATGTGATCTCTTACAGCCCGAACCTGAATCTTGCTGGAACCGCAGCGGACAGTTTTGTGGTGCAGGTGACCGACGATGGTATTCCCAGCCAGTCTGCCACGATCACCGTCACGGTAAACATTACCGGGGTGGATGACCCTCCACAGATCACACTGGCAAACGCTACCGATGTATCTTTACTCAATAATTTCAGTGTGACCATGTCCGAAGATGGTGCACCAACAGCGTTCAATCTGGTCCTCAATGCGACAGACCCGGAAGGTGATGCGATTAGCTGGGTTCTTCCAAACGGAGTTGGAGCCACACCCTCGAATGGCACGGCCAGCCTGTCGGTCACACCGACAGGTCCCAGTCAGGTGATCAGCTATACACCGAATGCTGATTTCAATGGCAGCGACAGCTTTGTGGTACGAACCACGGCCAACGCCTTAAACGATACCCTGCGCATCAATGTAACGATTGATCCGGTGAACGATGCGCCGGTGATCAACGCTGGTGCGGTCTCCGCGACGGTGAGTATGACCGAGGATCTTCCCGGGACATTTTTACTTACACTGACAGCGACGGATGTGGACAGCTCTAATCTAAGCTGGGATATAGTTACCGCAGCGGGCAATGGCACGGCAACAGCAACGGGTCTGGGCGCTTCGAAGGTGATTGGCTACACCCCGAATCCTAATCTTGTCGGCATTGGTGCCGACAGTTTTGTCGTTCGGGTTACCGATGATGGAGTTCCCAGCCAGTCTGACACGATTACCGTCACGGTGGATATCGCCGGGATAGATGATCCTCCCGTGATTACCGAAGGAGCCGCTATTGGCGTTAGCATGACTGAGGATCTTGCGGGAACATTTTTACTGACCCTGAATGCGACAGATCCGGATAATGATCCCATTAGCTGGAGTATCCAGACAGGAGCTACTAATGGTGTGGCCAGTGCCTCCGGCACAGGCCCATCTCAACTGATCAGTTATGCGCCGAATGCCGATTTCAATGGGGTTGACAGCTTTGTGGTCAGAGCGACCGCGAATGCGGTTAGTACATCGATTACAGTGACGGTAACGGTCGCTGCCGTTGACGATGCGCCGGTGATTACGGAAGGTGCGGCACTGACAGTGGACGGATCTGAAGATACAATTCTTATCAGACAGCTGACTGCCACTGATGCAGAGGGTGGACTCTTGACCTGGACTATCCCCGGCGTGGTGACCAATGGACAGGCCAGTGTTTCGAGCACCGGAGAGTTTAGCTTTACACCCGATTTGAACTTTGTCGGGCAGGGCAGTTTTCAGGTACGTGTCACCGACGCCACTAACCTGTCCGCAACGATCAATATTACGGTGAATGTTTCAGCCGTTAATATTCCTCCTGTTATCAGTCAGGTTTCTCCGCTGAATGTAGTGATGAACGAGGATAATCCGGCTAGCTTCAGCCTGACTCTGAATGCTACTGATCAGGATAACGATGTAATCAGCTGGAGTATTCTGACCCAGGCAACGAATGGAACAGCGGCTGCCACTGGTACAGGAACTTCCAAAGTCATCGCTTATGTACCGAATACAGACTTTAATGGCGACGATAGCTTCGTCGTTCTGGTTACCGCAAATGGTCAGACCGATAGCATCACGGTGAATGTCACGGTCAATCCGATAGATGATGCACCAGTTATGACCAATGGCGGCTTAGACGTTGTGTCAGTGCTGGTAGCCATGTCCGAAGACTCCAGTCCGACTCCTTTTATTTTGACTCTGGGTGCCACCGATGCAGACGGCGGTGATCTGACCTGGAGTGTGGTTACGACGGGAACCATCGGTTCTGCCAGTGCTTCCGGCATCGGTACCTCTAAGGCCATCGTGTATACCCCCAACCTGAACCAGACCGGCGCGGACAGCTTTATCGTGCGCGTTACCGATAATACCGCACTCACCGATACCATTACGGTGAATGTCAATATTACTGCGGTGGATGACGGGCCTACGATTACTGAAGGTGCATCAACAACCATTGTGATGTCGGAAGATGGTAATCCCACACCCTTCAGTCTGACGTTGAATGCGACCGATCCGGATGGCGATGTGATCAGCTGGAGTATCAGCTCTACAGCGACCAACGGTGTGGCCAGTGTGCCTGCCGGTGCAGGGAATTCGAAAGTGATCAGTTATGCGCCGACTGCGAACTTTACCGGTTTTGACAGCTTTGTGGTGCAGGCGTCTTCGAATGGACTGATTGCTTCTATCACGGTTAATGTCACGGTCAACCCGGTAAACGATGCTCCTGTCATTACCGAAGGAGCTGCTGTCGCGGTGAGCATGTCGGAAGACAGTACTCCCACAGCGTTTGAGCTGACTCTGAATGCGACCGATGTGGAAGCGAGCGTTTTAAGCTGGAGTATCAACACGAATGCGAGCAATGGACTGGCCACCGCTACAGCTTCCGGTAACAGTAGCACCATCAACTATGTACCGAATTTGAATTTTGCCGGTAGCGACAGTTTTGTGGTGCGGGTGACGGATGTTGCTGGATTGAGTGCCAGTATTACGGTGAATGTCACGCTGAGTCCGGTCGACGATGCGCCGGTCATTACCGAGGGTGTCAGCGTTAATGTCAGTATGTCGGAAGATGCTAGCCCGACGCCGTTTGTGCTAACCCTGAATGCGAGCGACCCGGAAGCGAATCTGATCAGCTGGGATATTCAGACAGCAGCCACCAGCGGTAATGCCAGCGTGACAGGCAGCGGTCTTAGCAAGGTCATCAGCTATACACCGAATCCAAACTTCAGTGGAATCGATAGCTTTGTGGTACGTGCCACGGCGAACGCGCTGACCGATAGCATTACGGTGAATGTAACGGTGCAGGCGGTTAACGATGTTCCAGTGATCACGCAAGGCGCATCCAGCACGATCAATATCTCTGAAGATAATAGTCCGAATGCTTTTGCGTTAACCCTGAATGCAACGGATGCTGATACGAATGCAACGTTAACCTGGAGTATCAGTGCTGCTGCAACCAGTGGTAGTGCAGCAGTGAGTGTTATTCCAACCGGTACTTCTCAGGCCATCAGTTACACACCGAATAAAGATTTCAACGGCACTGATGCGTTTACCGTGCAGGTTAGTGATGGCGTGGATACGGCCAATTTTGTCGTAAATGTGAATATCAGCGCGATCAACGATGCGCCGGTGATCAGCGAAGGTGCGAGTGTTGCGATCAGTATGTCGGAAGATGGCGTGCCCAATCCTTTTGTGCTGACCCTGAATGCGCTGGATACGGAAGGCGATAGCATCAGCTGGAGCATCGATACTGCCGCAGGTAATGGAAGTGCTAGCGTGAGTGCGGCCCCGAGCGGTTTGACTCAGGCTATTAGTTACACGCCGACGCTTGAGTTTAGCGGCAGCGACAGCTTTAGCGTGAAGGCTTCGGACGGCATTCTGAACGCTACCATCACGGTGAATGTGACCATCATTATCACCAACGATGCGCCCCAACTGGCGGATATCGCCGATGTGATCGTGAATGAATCGGTCGCAATGCCGGTGATTACCGCGCTTGCTACGGACCCTGATGATGCCAACGATGGCGTCGCCCTGACCTATAGCCTGACCACCGCGCCGACGGGCATGGTGATTTCGAATGCACTGGCAACATTAGGCGAAATCAGCTGGACTCCGCCGCAGACCGGTGAATTTAACAAGCAGTATGCGGTAACCGTTACTGTCGCCGATGGCGCTGAAGACGCTGCAGCTCCAGCCAGTAAAAGCTTTAGCGTGATCGTAAATCCGCCCGATGCGGATGGCGATCAGGTTGCCGATTACGATGATTTCTGTCCCGCCATTGCGGATAGCACGAATACGGATAGCGATGGCGATGGCACCGCCGGTAGCGATGATAATGCCGACGATAGTATCGGTGGAAATGCCTGTGATAACGATGACGACAACGATGGCATGTCTGATGTCGAAGAGTTTGCAAATAACTTCGATCCGCTGGATGCGAGCGATGCGAATCAGGATGCAGATGGTGATGGCATCAGTAATCTGGATGAAATTCTGGCCGGTACTAATCCGCGCACGGCCACTATTACCATCGATGCGACCGGTTATCAGACACCTTATATTCTGTTGCCACCAACCCCGGCGTTGATCCATAAAGATGCAACCATCGTGATACCTGATAAGCGCGGCCCGTGGCGCCCGGGTCAGTATCTGATCTCCTGGTTTGCCTCGAACCGGCTGAATGGCAATCTGGGCTCCACCCAGCAAACCTTGAATGTGCGTCCATTAATCAATCTGGATGCAGATCAGACCGTAGCAGAAGGCAGTAGTGGGGCGGTTCGAATCAGCCTGAATGGTGATGCGCCGAGCTATCCAGTGGTGGTGAATTATACGGTGTCAGGAACGGCCAATAGTGCCGATCATGATGCCACTTCCGGCAGTCTGTCGTTGACTGCGCAGAATAGTTCAGCCCTGATCAGTTTTAATGTACTGGCCGATACACTGAATGATGCGAATGAAACGATTGTATTCAGCCTCGACTCCGTGACCAATGCCGTGATCGGCAGCAAGGCCCGTCATACGGCTAGCATCAGCGAAGCCAATGTTGCACCGAAGGTTGCGCTCAAGTTTGTGCAAAATGGACGCGACGTCAGTTCCGGCTTTGTAGCCGATGGTGAGGTAACGGTCAGCGCCAATGCGACGGATGTGAATACTGGTCAGACCCTCAGTTATGACTGGCAGAATAGCGCGAATGCCTTACTCGCTCCGACTGACCTGCAAACATCGAGCTGGACCTTCACGCCTTCCAGTGGAACCTATGTGATTGATTTACGGGTGACGGACGATGGAATACCGGCACAACAGACACGCGTAAAACGGCTGTTCAGGGTCTCTGTGGCAACACCGCCGGTGCTTGGCAGTGGAGACAGCGATGGCGATGGCATAGCCGATGATGTGGAAGGCTATGGTGATTCGGATAACGACGGGATTCCGGATTATCTGGATGCGCAAACCGAGACTGAGCTATTAACCGATCAGAGTGTGATCCTGCTGAATAGCCGCCTGCTACAGACCCAGCAGGGTCTGAAGCTGACCATCGGTAACACGGCTCTGGCGGCGGGTATTGCCGGTGCGGCCATCACCGATGAAGATATCAGTAATTTTGGTACTGATTCGGGTACAGCGCCGCTGAATGCCAGCGATGAATTTGAGCATCTGAGTGGTGTGTATGATTTTGAAATCTCCCAGTTGATACCGGGCGCTACGGTGCGGCTGGTGATTCCATTACAGAGTGCGATTCCGCGAGGAGCAAAGTACCGGAAGTTTGATCCGGCGCATGGCTGGACTGATTTTGTGCTGGATGCAGAGAATACGATTTCCAGTGCGGCGGGTGAGTCTGGTGTGTGTCCGGAACCCGGTAGTGAGCAATACCGGAGCGGCATGAATTATCTGCACAACTGTCTGCAACTGCAGATTACGGATGGCGGGCCGAATGATCAGGATGGCGAAGTTAATGGGGTGGTGCGTGACCCTGGCACACTGGCGATCAAACTGTCCGATCCAGAAACGCCGGTGGTGCAGGAGGGCGGGGCTATGCTGCCGGGTTTCCTGATCAGTCTGTGGCTGTTGGGACTGTTTCGTCTACGTCAGCGGTATCATCAAAATGTGCGTTAAATATCTATTTTCACTGCTGTTGCTGGTGCCGGTCATTATGCCGGTTTATGCGCAAGAGGATGAGGATCGTATCCGTTACAGTTACGACCTGTCTACGGTCTACGATGACAATATTCGACGTGCTAAATACGACGCAGATATCCGTGAAGACTCGCTGTTCAATCTATCTTTTCGGGCGCATAAAAAGCTCTGGAACTCGCGCTTTTCCCAGCTCGGGATCGCTGCGAAAGTAGAGGCGGAAAAATACTCGACCTTCGATACGCTGGATAACGTCGGTTTTGGCGTCGGGCTGAAATACAGTTTTTCGTTTTCGTCCGGTTTTAGTGCACCCCTGTACTCGCTGAAACTGGATCTGGGTGGAATAAAATCTGAATCAGAAATGCGTACCGCTGATACCGCCAGCCTGGGCCTGGAAATCAATAAATGGCTAACCAATACGATTAGTTTAACCGCAGGCTACAAGGCCAAACTGCAGGATTCACAAAGCGAAGTGTTCGACACCATGGAGCACCAGTTTTTCGCCAATCTCGATCTGGAACTGTCGGCACGCCACCTGTTTTACCTGACCTATCACTATATCGCCGGCGATATTGTTTCCAGTGCGACTCCGAAAATAGCGATTATCAATGCAGCGGATGCGATCGAGCCGGATGATGCCTTTGGGGGTATTGCTGCGAATCAGTTTGCATACCGGCTGGATGCGGTTTCACAGGTGGTCACACTCGGTTATAACGCCGCTATTTCGGGTAATCTGTCGCTCGATCTGTCGCTCCGTTATATCAACAGTGAAGCCACTCAAGATCCGTTTATCTATTATGACCGCACCATCGTACGTGCCAGCCTGGTCGGGAGATTTTAAGCATGCGACTATCTATTCCGCTACTGCTGGCCAGCCTGCTGCTGTTAACAGCCTGTAACGATACCGAATATTCCGGATTCGATAACACGCTCAAGTTGAGTACGCCTGACCGCTATATGCTGCTGTTCAATCAGCAGGCGAAATTACCTGCCGGGCAGTACCGTCTGGTAGCGGCGACGGCCACTGCGGGTGAAGCCGGTTCTTTCAATATCCATGTTACCCGTAACGATGGCTCTGCGGTCCAGTTATTGAGCGGCAACTGGAGCAGTTCAGCGGGTCCCAGTCCGA
>JACKQG010003674.1_pt1 | contig 18558 bp, 16 predicted proteins | sample 8237621 | NCBI WGS metagenome assembly JACKQG01 (sample SAMN15677084, study PRJNA649215) | marine metagenome | biome: marine; feature: Black Sea; material: saline water; isolation source: suspended particulate matter (SPM) from the Black Sea western gyre | collected 2013-06-09/2013-06-10 | depth... | reverse complement strand
AAAAAAACAAAGGCACGAAGAGCAAATCTTTGGCTTTGTGTCTTCGTGCCTTTGTGGTGAAAGTTGTTCCTGCATGAATATTGAAGAGAATGATTATGGAACTTCCCCGGCTAATTCTGCCTCAATAATCTGCTGGAAAACTTCAAACGGCTGCGCGCCGACAACTGGAATCCCATTCACGAAAAAGGTGGGTGTAGAACTCACGCCCAGATTGGCAGCATATTCGTAGTCGGCCATGACCTCATCATTTTGTCTTCCGCTTTCCAGACATTCGGTGAAGGCCTCCATTTCGAGGTTCAGATCACTGGCAAATTGCGCATAGGTGCTTTTGTTCAGAGATTGTCCGCTGAAAAGTAACTCGTTGAATTCCCAGTAAGCATCTTGTTCGTTGGCACAATTCGCGGCTGCGGCTGCCGAAACGGCGTTGGCGTGCAGTTGCGTTAACGGGAAATCGCGGAAAACCAGCCGCACCTGATCGGGGTAAGCTGCCTGAATTTGCGGCCAAATTTGAACGTGCCATTTCTGGCAATAGGGGCACTCGTAATCGCTGAACTCGATGATCGTGATTGGGGCATCATCGGATCCCCAGACAGGATCATCATCTTCGGGGACATCGTAGCGGCGCACTTCTTGCGGGGCGGCTTCGGCTTGTGCGGCCTGAGGCGGGGCTTGTTGAGCGGCTTCGGCGGCTTGTGCGATGTTCGCCTCTGTTGTTCGCCCCCAAAATAAATAGCCCACACTCAAGCCGATCACAAAGGCCAGGGGCAGCAATGCGGCATACACATGCGAGCGTTTGAACGTCATCGTTTTGCTCTTATCGAGCGCGGCTGGTTCTGCTTCAGGCGCCGCTTCGGGCGAAGTTTCCAGTAAAATTTCATCGGCGACTTCTTCGGGAGTGGGGGGCAGGATTTCTTCGATATTCATAATGGCGGCGATTATAGCATAAAGACCGAAGATGGAAGATCGGGGCCGGGACGTTACAGACCTCGGAGGTCTATTTCGTCGAGCAAAACCAGGAACTCCGCGGGGGTTTGACGGGTAAGCAACTTTTGACGCACTTCTTTCGGCAAACGGTACGGCGAGAGATAATGAGCGGCGTATTTGCGGAAGAGTACCAGCCCGCGCGCGGGACCGTAGAATTGCAGGCTGCGTTCCAGGTGATCGAGCAGGGTGGCGCGGACTCGCTCGGAGCTGACAGCAGCCCGATCGAGGCGGGCGAAAACCCAGGGGTTGCTAATCGCCGCGCGGCCGATCATTACCGCGTTGCAGCCGGTGTGGTTTTTCATGCGCTCGATGTCAGGTACAGTCTTAATATCCCCATTGCCAATCACCGGAATCTTCACGCTCTGCACGACTTCGGCAATGGCATCCCAATTGGCCTGCCCGCCGTAGCCCTGCACTTTGGTGCGTCCATGTACGGCGATGGCCGCCGCGCCTTCGGCCTCGGCGATGCGGGCAATCAGCGGGTAGGTCAGGCTGTCATCATCCCAGCCCAGGCGGATTTTGACGGTGACAGGAATCGCCAAAGAGGCAGTTAAAACCCGGAGTATGCGCGCCACCTTCACAGGAGTCCGCAACAGTCCCGCGCCTGCGCCGCGGTTGGCAATAGTTTTGGCCGGACACCCCATATTGATGTCAATGAAATCTGGCCTCAGTTCTTGCAGGCGCAGGGCCGCCTCGCACATTGTTGTAGCATCATCCCCATAAAGCTGAATCGCCAGCGGGCGCTCGTCCTCCGTAAAGCGCAATTTATCCGCTATTTGTTCACGCCGCGCCAGCACATCTTCGGCCTTGACGAATTCGGTGTAGCTGATCGCCGATCCCAGCCCGCGGCACAGCGAACGGAACGGCCAGTCGGAATAGCCGTCCATTGGCGAGAGCAGGGCCTCGCCGTGGATGGGGATGCAAGCGATGTGGAAGGATGGCGTGTCAGGTTTCAAGTGTCAGGTTTCAGGCGACCAGGCAATTGGGTATCAGGTTTTGATACCTGATCGCCTGATTACCCAATCAAGCCTCATAATAATTTCATCTGCGCGGTCTTCTTTTCCACCTTTTCCGGCGCGAAGACTTTCATGCGGTCGGCGATGCCGTATTGTTGGCGCAGTTCGTTGAAGCGGGTATAAAGCGCCGGGGCGTAGAGCGAGTTGCACTCGTAACGCAGGCCAAACTGGCGAATATATTTTTGTTTTGCACCGGGAAAGAGTTTGTCGAGTTTGGCGTAAAAATACTCGCGCGAGCCTTCACGCAGCGTCAGGCCAAACCAGGGCAGGATGTAGTTTGCTCCGTGGTGATGACTTAGTTCGAGTAGTTTTTCTGTATTCTCGAAGGTGTCGGCGATGAAGGGCAGGACGGGCATCATTGTGACCCCGGTGTGGATTCCGGCACCCGCCAGGATTTTCATCGCCGCGAAGCGCGCCGAGGAGGGCGGCGCTCCGGGTTCGATTTTCCTGGCGAGTTTGTCCTCCGCCGTGGTGATGGTGAAACTGACCGCCGCGTAGGTTTGAGTGTTGATTTGCTTCAGCAGGTCAATATCGCGCAGTACCAGATCCGACTTGGTGATGATATGTACGGGAAAGCGATTTTCGGCAATCACCTCCAGCGCCCGGCGGCAAAGCTGATATTTGCGCTCAATAGGCATATAGGGGTCATTCATCGAGCCAAAACCAATCGTGCCGCGCACGCGTTTGCGAGGCAGGGCATCGGTGAGCAGGTCAATGGCGTTAACTTTAATGTGAATATCGGCGAAATTCTCAATCTGGTAACACGTCGAGCGCGAATCGCAGTAGATGCACTGGTGCTGGCAGCCGCGGTACAGGTTCATATTGTATTTCAGGCCGAAGTACGTATCCGGCTGTTTGACGTGATTGAGAATGGTTTTGGCGTGGATTTCAGTAATCATTCCTCGATCAACGCTGCCTTCAATGCCTCGCGTAAACTGCGCACCTCAATCACACTAATCCCCTTGGGCCAGGGTTCGCCTTTGCTCAGACGCCGCGGCACGATAGCCTGTTTGAAACCCAGTTTTTCGGCCTCGCGCAGGCGGGCGGGCATTTGCCCGACCATGCGCAATTCGCCCGAAAGTCCCACTTCGCCGATCAGCACCGTATCGGCGCGCACGGGGGCATCTTTTATGGATGAAGCTATCGCCGTGGCGACAGCCAAATCGGCGGCGGGTTCGTTAATTTTCAGCCCGCCGATTACATTGACAAAGACATCTTGCTCGGCCAGGCGCACACCCACGCGGCGCGTTAGCACAGCGGAGATCAGCAACAGGCGGTTGAAGTCGATGCCGTTGGGGGTGCGCCGCGGGTTGCCGAAGTTGGTGGGGCTGGTGAGGCCCTGAATTTCGACCAGCAACGGGCGCGTTCCTTCCATAGTCACGGCGATGGCTGAACCGGGGGCATTCACCATGCGTTCGGCCAGAAAGGCTTCGGATGGATTCGTGATCTCCACCAGGCCGCGCTCGCGCATCTCGAAGACACCCACCTCCGAGGTCGCCCCATAGCGATTCTTGACCGTGCGCAGCAAGCGGTAGGTTTGGAAACGATCCCCTTCCAGATACAATACCGCGTCCACGATATGCTCTAGCACCCGCGGCCCGGCGATGGTACCTTCTTTGGTGACATGCCCAATCAGGAAAACCGTAACACCGGTAGTTTTTGCCAACTCGCGCAGGCGCGAAGCCGTTTCGCGCACCTGCGAGACTGATCCTGCTGAAGATTCCAGTTCGGGTAGGTAGGTGGTTTGGACGGAATCGATCACGATCAGATCGGGTTTGATATTTTCAATATGTTCGAGAATCACATCGAGGCTGGTTTCTGTGACGAGGTAGAGATTTTCGGGGAACTTCCCAGTGTGTGCTTCAGTTCCTTCGGTTTTTGCAGTTTTTGATGAGGCAACCGGAAATGAAACCCGCGTGGCGCGCATTTTGATCTGTCGCTCGGATTCTTCGCCAGAAACATATAAGACGGGGCCGCGCTCAGCCATAGCCAGCGTGGTTTGCAACAGCAGGGTCGATTTTCCGATGCCAGGGTCGCCGCCGATTAGCACCACCGAGCCGGGCACAATCCCTCCGCCCAGCACGCGCGCAAATTCTTCGATGGGTACAGGAATGCGTTCTTCGGCCTCGTTGCTGATTTCGCTTAAGCGGCGCGGCGTGGAACGATGTCCTCCACTGCGTGTGATATGGGTTGCCGCGCTGGGTTTTCGCTCGATAATTTCCTCGACCAGCGTATTCCATTCGCCACAGCCCGGGCAGCGCCCCATTTGGCGGGCCGATCTGCGCCCGCATTGTTGACAAACGTATTGGGAATAAGTTTTTGCCATCATAGCCGTTTCCAGTTGTTAGTTGTCAGTGGTGTGTTTTTCCAGAGCCAGCACCAATTCATACAGTGCCTGGGCGGTTGCAACGAGTTTTGCCGGATCAATTATATTGGGGTGATCTTTGGGAGTATGTGTGATATGGCTGGTGAGGTGCCAAAATTTCTCGGATGTGATCGCCATTGCCGGAACCTGATGTTGAATGAACATTGAATGATCGCTCTGGTACCATTTTTCGCCCTCGATGAGTTCAGCATGACCGGCGAAAATATGCCGTATGGTGTTTGCGATTTCACTGGGGCAATCGTAGAGCGAATAGGCTGTTTTGCCATCGAAATATCCAGCGGCATCGATATTAATTGCCAGGGCAATTTTTTCGAATTCAGCGCCCTGCTGTGCCAGATAGAGCATTTCGCCCGATGCAGCATAATAATCTTCGCCGTTGACAGCGGTAATTTCAATATCGAACGGCCCTGCATACGTTTTGAGCAATTCGGCGAGTAATAGCAGGATCACAATGCCAGCGCCGTTGTCTACTGCGCCGGGCGAGTTAGTTTTGGCATCGATATGCGCCATAAATACCAGACGCACCCCTTGTGGATTGCCTTTGCGGGCGAGCACGTTGCAGCCTGTGGCGGCTGTGCGTTGTGCTCGAATTTCAAGTTCAACGGTCTCGCCGAGATAGGCCAGCAAAGATTGGCCTTTTTCAGCCGTCATATAGACCGAGGGGATGTCGAAGTCGCCGTCTTCGATTAACGGGAAGGGGGAAATGCCTCCGGCTAAACCCGGATCACTGTCGGTGGCGGCGATGATGGCTGCGGGCTGATTTTCTTCGAGCAGGGCTATGATGCGCTGGTGTTCTTCGACGTTGAAGAACACATAATTTTTGGGCACCAACTGCCCTTTTGTCAGCTCGCCGTGCAGCAGTATAATTTTTCCCCGTGCTTCGAGCCGGGTTAATTCTTCGATAGTTGTGGCTGTCTCCAATGGCGCTTGCCATTGACCGCCCAATGTGTACGGGCTGGGGAAAACCTTATAGGTTGTATCCCCAACTGCGAGCCGCGCGCCGTCAGCCCGCCAATCGATGCAGTCAAACTGCGGAGTTTCGACATCGAAACCCAATGCACGCATTATTTTTCTAAAAAAATCGGTTGCCTGGCGGTTTCCCGCGCTACCCACCGTGCGGGTGGGAATATCGAGACAGAGTTGTTGCAGATAGGCTTGCGCTTTTGTTTGCATGAGGGGAATTATAAACGAAAGGGCACAGGGCCGCGAATTTGCAGCTTCCGTGCCCAATGGTTGTACTACGTGGGAGAGTTGGCAACTGGCTCTTAGGCCGCGGCGAGTAACTCTGCTTCGTTTTCTGAGGTCGAATCTTCGGTCTTGGCGCGCAGCACAATATCGGTTTCGTCTTCAAGAATTTCGACATCCACCACAACGGTATCGCCAGCTTTGAATTCGCCGGAGAGTAACCTGTCGGAGAGTGAATCTTCAACCTTTTGCTGAATCACGCGGCGCAGCGGACGGGCGCCCATCTCGGGGTTGTAGCCTAAATCGGCGATCATCTTGGATGCCTCCGGGGTGATTTCCAGTGAAAGGTCGTGCTCTTTCAAACGATCCGAAACTTTACTGAGTTCCAGATGAACAATTTCCTGAATATCCTCGCGGCTGAGGGCGCGGAAAACGATCACGCTGTCGAGCCGGTTGACAAACTCAGGGCGGAAGGCTTGCTTCAGTTTCTTGGTGAGTTCTTTTTGCATCTCGCGGTATGAAACGCGCTCTTCCATCTCTTCGTCGCGGCGAATTTGGAACCCGATGGTGGTCTGGCTGATTTCTTTTGCGCCGATATTGGAGGTCATCACAATGATGGCATTGCGGAAATCTACCTTGCGGCCTTTGGCGTCCGTGAGATGGCCTTCTTCCATGATTTGCAGCAAGATATTATGTGCATCAGGGTGCGCCTTCTCGATCTCATCGAAGACGACAATCGAGTAGGGGCGGCGGCGGATGGCTTCGGTGAGCTGACCGGCATCATCGTAACCGATATACCCTGGAGGCGCGCCCACCAAGCGGCTGACCGAGTGCCGTTCCATAAATTCCGACATATCCAGTTGGATGAGCGATTCTTCGCTGCCAAACATGAACTTCGCCAGCGTTTTGGTGAGTTCGGTTTTTCCAACTCCGGTGGGGCCGAGGAAGACAAACGAGCCAATCGGGCGACGCGGGTCTTTCAGCCCGGCGCGGCCGCGGCGCACAGCTTTCGAAATCGTTTCAATCGCTTCGAGTTGCCCCACAATCGATTCTTTGAGTTCGTCTTCCATCTTGAGCAGACGTTCCGATTCGGCTTCGGCCATCTGCATTACAGGCACGCCTGTCCACATGGCGACGACTTCAGCAATATCTTCTTCGGTGACATTGGGGCTGGTTTCACGGTCCCAGGTCGTGCGGAATTGGTCGAGTTTTTGTTCTAGTTTTTCTTTGTGCTGCAAAATAACTTGTGCGTCGTCGGCGCGTTCTTCGCTTTCGGCGGCAGTGTATTCTTTTTTTAGTTCCCGCATTTTAGCCAGCAGTTCTTTGGTGGTTTGCGCTGCCGGACTTTTGTACATGCGCACGCGGGATGAGGCTTCATCGATCAGGTCGATGGCTTTATCGGGCAAGAAGCGGTCTGAGACATAGCGCGCCGAAAGGTGGGTTGCGGCGTTGAGCGCTTCATCGAGGATATTGAGATGATGATGGGCCTCGTACGCCGGACGGATGCCGCGCAAAATTTCGATGGTCTCATCGAGGGAGGGTTCTTCCACCACAATGGGCTGGAAGCGCCGCTCAAGGGCAGCATCACTCTCGATGTGTTTGCGATACTCATCCAACGTGGTGGCGCCAATCACCTGAAGTTCACCGCGCGATAATGCCGGTTTGAGGATATTGGCCGCGTCCATCGCTGAACCTGCCGAGCCTGCGCCCACGAGCATGTGGACCTCATCAATAAAAAGGATCGAATCGGAGGATTGGAGTTCCTGAATCACGCGTTTGAGACGATCTTCAAACTGGCCGCGGTACATGGTCCCGGCGACGAGTGAGCCAACATCGAGTTGGAGTACGCGCTTGCCAATCAGCGGCAGGGGGACATCGCCATCCATAATGCGTTGGGCGAGACCTTCCACGATGGCGGTTTTCCCCACCCCGGGTTCACCGGTCAGCGCCGGGTTGTTTTTTGTGCGGCGTGCTAATATCTGCACCACGCGCTCAATTTCCATTTGGCGGCCAATCACCGGGTCGAGTTTGCCATCTTCGGCCATTTGCGTCAGGTCGGTTGCCAACTGGTCAACCATCGGCGTTTTTGATTTGCTTTTTCCTTTACCCTTGCCGGAGCCTTCTTCAGTCTGTTTGACCGTTTGACGTTGTTGTTGTCGTTCACTGCGTTGAGCGGCTTTGGTCTCTTTTATAATGCGATTGGTTTGTCGGCGAATCTGTTCGCCGGTGACGCCGAGATTGCGCAGCGCATCAATCGCCACGCCTTCATTAAGCTCTACAATGCCGAGCAAGAGATGCTCTACACCGATATAGTGATGTCCCAGTTTGCGGGCTTCTTCCATTGCCAGTTCGAGGACTTTTTGTGTTCCGGGCGAAAGTGTAGGCCTTTGAGCTGATACATCGTCGATGCCGACCATTTTTTCAATGATGGTTTGTACACGGTCTATTTCCAGGCCAAGCTCGCGTAGCACGCGTGCGGCAATGCCGCCGTCTTCGCGCATTAATCCCAAGAGCAGGTGTTCGGTTCCAATATACCCGTGGTGCATACGTTCGGCTTCTTCGTGAGCCAGGCTGAGCACACGGCGTGCACGCTGCGTAAAACGTTCGATATTTGACATAATCATTGCCTCCTGTACGGAGTATTTTTATCCATGTTGCATTACGAGCGTGCTCTTCGTGAGCGTTGTTTTGCTCGCTAGTGGTGCGTTGTCATGGATTTCAGAAGGGGGTTGTTGATAAACGCAGTGTGCGGATTGGGTTGAACTGCGCTTTTTGTGAACAAGGCTGTTCTGGCTGGTATAGATAGATTTAGTCTAATTCTACCAGAGAGTGTCCAATTATATGGTGACAATTGTGTCGAAGAAGGCTTTTCTTACATAAATTTAATGGTTGCCATCAATAAAAAATGGGAGTAGAAGTAAAAACTTCTGCTCCCATTTGATTTTGGTTTGTGAGACGATTTAGCGGCAAGGCTAGTAGTTTGCCCTGAGGCTAAGCCACAACGAGCCTAACTTATTCAGCGTCTTCGCTGGGTTCTTCTTCGACGACTTCTTCAACAGCCTCAGCGGCTTCTTCAGCTTCTTCGATCGCTTCAACTTCGACATCTTCGACAGTTTCAACTTCTTCGGTTTCGACGACTTCTTCAACGGCCTCAGCGACTTCTACAACTTCTTCGATCGCTTCAACATCGACATCTTCGACAGTTTCAACTTCTTCGGTTTCGACGACTTCTTCAACGGCCTCAGCGACTTCTACAACTTCTTCGATCGCTTCAACATCGACATCTTCGACAGTTTCAACTTCTTCGGTTTCGACGACTTCTTCAACGGCCTCAGCGACTTCTACAGCTTCTTTGATCGCTTCAACTTCGACATCGTCGATAGCTTCAACTTCTTCGGTTTCGACGACTTCTTCAACGACCTCAGCGGCTTCTGCTTCAGTCTCGGCCTCAGTTTCATCGTAAGGTGATTCAAAAGTAGCATCCACTTCTTCTTTTGCCAGCTTCCAGTCCAGATCGATATAGGCGCCGGAATCGACTTTGCGCAGGCTCAAGCCAATGCGGAATTTGTCGCGGTCAATGTTGATGATGCGCAAGGTTAAGGTGTCGCCAACTTTGACAACTTCCTTGGGATGTTCTACGCGGTCGCCGCTTAGTTCAGAGATATGGATCAGGCCTTCAAGTTCGCGGTCTTCCAGGCGGGCAAAAGCGCCAAACTCGGTCAGGTGTGTGATAGTACCTGCCACCAATTGACCTTCTTTGAGGTCTTTGACTTTCACCAGCCAGGGATTTTCTTGCAGTTGGCGAATCGACAGGCCAATGCGCTTGCGTTCCTGGTCGAGGCTAATCACTTTGACTTCAACTTCCTGTCCAACTTTTAGAACATCTTTCGGATGTTTGATGCGTTCCCAAGAGATTTCGGAAAGGTGAACCAGGCCGTCGGCGCCGTCAATGTTGACGAAGGCACCAAAATTAGCCAGGCTGGTTACGCGTCCGGTGCTGACGGTGCCAATGGCAAGTTCGTCGAGCAGTCGGTCTTTGAGCGTCTCGCGGGTCTCGTTGAGCGCTTTACGTTCAGAGAGAATCAAACGACGGCGGGCACGGTCAACTTCGATAACGTTGATCTCAATCGGTTCACCAATGAGCTTGCCCCAGCGTTTTTCGGGGGTGTCGCCCGTGGTACGACGAGTCAGGCTGATTTGTGAACCAGGCACAAAACCGCGCAACCGGCCAATGGGAACCAACAGACCACCCTTGTTGAATCCAGAAATGGCTCCATCGTAAGCGTCTCCGCTTTCTTTGAGCTGTTCTACTAATTCCCAATCCTGTTCTTCTTTGGCTCGGATATAAGAGACAGCCAGATTCCCGTTACGATCCTCTGGCGTAAGGACATAAACGGTAATCGGTTCCCCCACCTCAAATTTTGCGCGTTCGTCTGAATCAATCTGATCCAGCTCTTTGCCGGAGATAACGCCTTCCGATTTTGCGCCAATACCTACCAGAATCTCTGAGCGCGTGACGGCGGCGATTATACCTTCACGAATTTCACCAGAAGTAGGCAGATCTATTTCCAAGCCCTGCTCATCGAGCAGTTCTTCCATAGACATATGGCGTTCGGGCGTTTCTTCGACTTCTCCTTCCACGATGTTTTCGGCGACGACAACTTCACTTTCAGTCATAATATTTAGTACACTCCAAGTTTATAAGATCGGCGTACATTATAAGGGTTAAAAGATAACTTGGCAACCTTTGTGGTAAGATTATTGCGAATATTTGGCTCAAAATATGCGAAAATGGTCGAGACTTTGGAAATCTTTAAGGTTTCGGAAGCCTTTCCCACAAAACAAGAAGAAAAATTCCTATGCCAACGATTTACCCTTTTTCTGCCATTGTTGGGCAGGAGCGCATGAAGCGTGCCCTGATCCTCAACGCCGTATCGCCGCGTATTGGCGGTGTGCTTATTCGTGGTGAGCGCGGCACAGCCAAATCGACCGCCGCACGCGCCCTGGCCGCATTGCTGCCGCAAGTGCAGGTGATCAATCACTGTCGTTTCGGCTGTGATCCCGAAAACTCGCATACCTGGTGTACCGAGTGCCGCGAGCGAAGCGAGCGCAATGAATTTGAAATTCAGTTGCGGGATACGCCTTTTGTAAATTTGCCGGTATCCGCCACCGAGGATCGCGTGGTGGGAACATTGGATATTGAGAAAGCCATCCAAAAAGGGGAACGTCACTTTGAGCCGGGCGTGCTGGCCGCGGCCAATCGCGGACTGTTGTATATTGACGAGGTCAATCTGTTGGACGATCATGTCGTGGACCTTTTGCTGGATTCAGCTGCGATGGGCATGAATATTGTCGAGCGGGAGGGCATCTCCTTTACACATCCGGCGCGTTTCATTCTTGTTGGCACAATGAACCCCGAGGAGGGCGACCTGCGTCCGCAGTTGCTCGATCGCTTTGCGCTTTCGGTCGATATTCACGGCATCCGTTCGCCACAAGAGCGCGTTTTCATTATGGAACGCAATCTGGCCTTCGAGTCCGATGCCGAAGGTTTCCGCGAATATTGGTTGGAAAAAGAACGCCAGCTTTCTGAGCAAATTGCTAGCGCTCGCGAGCTGCTTCCCGAGGTGCAGTATTCTCGCCGTGATCTGCTTTCGATTGCCGCTCTGAGCGCCTCGCTGAATGTGGATGGTCACCGTTCCGATCTGGTAATCCTCAAAGCGGCGCGAGCGCATGCCGCCTTTGAAGGCCGCACCAAAGTGACTGAACGCGATATTGCTCTGGCGGCCGAATTGGCCTATCCGCATCGTATCAAGCGCGGCCCCTTCGATCAGGCCAATATTGGCTTCGATGAACTACAAGAGCGTATTGACCAGTTGCAAGGCGCTTCTTCCTCATTCGAAGAGCGCGATCCCGATGAAAACGCGCAGGCCGATTCTGAAAAAAAAAAGCCGTAGCCGATAACATTCAGGAAGAGAGCGAAGAGACTTCCCGCCGCGGCCCAGTGGAACCGGCCAGGCAAGATGTCTTTGACACAACATCTTCCAATTGGTGGGATGGCGGCGAAAAAGCGAAAACTGGCGAGGCTTTTGATGCTCGCAAATTTGAAACCCCCCTCGACCGTCTCAGCCGCCGCCGGGGAGGCCGCCGCTCGGTGACGCGTACCGAGCGCAAGCGCGGCCGATATATTCAGGCCCGCCCCGCCAACGGAAATCACACTGATATTGCCTTCGACGCCACGATCCGCGCCGCTGCCCCTCACCAGAAAAACCGGGAAGAGCAGCGTAAGGATGTGGCGTTTGCGATTCAGCCCCAAGATTTGCAACGCAAAGTGCGTGTCAAACAAACCGCCAATCTGGTGCTCTTTGTTGTGGATGCCTCATGGTCGATGGCGGTGGCCGAGCGCATGTCGGCAACCAAGGGCGCAATTCTCTCGTTGCTGACGGATGCCTATCAGCGTCGCGACCGCGTGGGGTTGATCGTTTTCCAAAAAGATCGCGCCACGCTGATTCTGCCGCCGACCAACTCGGTGCAATTAGCGCAACGGGCGCTGACGGACATCCCGGTGGGGGGCAAGACACCCCTGGCGGCGGGGTTGTTCCTGTCCCATCAGGTCATCAAACAACAGAGCATGATCTACCCCGATGTTGAGCCGTTGATGATTTTACTCACCGACGGGGCGGGTAACGTCTCGATGGGGGATCGTCCGCCGCAAGAAGAGGCCCATCGCCTGGCCGAAAAGATTGCCGCCGAAGATGTGCGCAGCGTGGTCATCAATATGGAGCATGCCGCCTTCGATCAGGGGTTGGCGCAGGAATTAGCCAATCATCTTGAAGCGCCTTGTTATACCCTCCATGAACTCAAAGCCGAAACGTTGTATCAGGCTGTACGCCAGGAGATGGCTGGGTGAGGGAAAACGCCTATCATCCAGAACACCCCGCAGAAAGTTTATAAGGATAATTCATGACCACCGAAAACGATAAAACCCCCAACACCCAACCCCAGGATGATCTCTCCATCACACAGCACAGCATCGTTATTGATGGGCGCGAGCTGCGCTATACAGCCACCACCGGCACGCTGATTCTGAAAGCCGAAGTGGATGAGCCTAAAGGTGATGACAAACCTCAGGAAATTGAGCAGCCCAAAGCGGCAGTCTTTTTTACGGCGTATACCCTCGAGATGGATGAAGCCGTCGGCGAGGCCGATCCCCGCCGGAGTCGTCCGCTGACCTTCGCCTTCAACGGAGGCCCGGGCTCGTCCTCGGTATGGCTGCATCTTGGTCTATTAGGCCCGCGCCGGGTTCAGATGGGCGAAGAAGGTCATATGCTCCAGCCGCCCTTTGATCTGGTCGATAATGCTTATTCTTTGCTCGATCAAACCGATCTGGTCTTTATCGATCCGGTGACGACGGGCTACAGCCGCCCGGTGCCGGGGGAAGCGGCCAAACAATTTCACGGTTTCAAACCCGATATTGAATGGGTGGGCGAGTTCATTCGTTTATATACCACGCGTTACCGGCGCTGGAATTCGCCCAAATTTTTGATTGGTGAAAGTTACGGCACCACGCGCTCGGCGGGATTAGCTGGTTATTTGCAAGAGCGGCATGGCATGTATTTAAACGGCATTTTGCTGATCTCGTCGATTTTGGATTTTCAGACGGCGCGCTTTGTGCCAGGTAATGATCTGCCCTTTGCGCTTTTCTTGCCGACCTACGCGGCGACGGCCTGGTATCATGGACGCTTGCCCGCTGATTTGCAGGCCGATCTGGCAAAAACCCTGGCCGAAGCGGAAGCCTTTGCCGAGAATGAATATACTCTGGCGTTGATGCGCGGCAGTCGTTTACAAGGCGAAGCGCGGGCGCAAATTGTGGCGAAACTGGCGCGCTTGACCGGACTCAGCCCGGACTATTTGGAAGTCACTGATTTGCGCATTCAGATTCACCGTTTTGTGAAAGAGTTGTTGCGTGACGAAGGGCGCACCACCGGGCGATTGGATACGCGCTTCAAGGGTATTGACCGCGACGCGGCGGGCGAAAGTTTTGAGTTTGACCCCAGCCTGTGCGCCATCACTGGACCGTATACCGCCATGCTGAATGATTATGTGCGCAGCGAGTTAGCATATGAAAGCGATCTGCCCTATGAGATTCTGACCGGACGCGTGCACCCCTGGAGCTATGAAACGCATCAGAATCAATTTGTGAATGTGGCTGAGACACTGCGCAAGGCCATGTCGATCAACCCGTATTTGAAAGTTTTTGTTGCCAATGGATTTTACGATCTGGCGACACCCTATTTTGCCACGCGTTACACTTTCGATCATCTGGGGTTGGATGCCAGCTTGCGTGGGAATATCTCGATGACGTATTATGAAGCCGGGCACATGATGTATATTCACCAGCCTTCGTTGGTGCAACTCAAGGCCGATACGGCGGCATTTATTCGCTCGGCGCTTCCTGTAGTTGCGTAGGTGTTTTTTGCGATATTGTAAGATTGTAATAGCCACAGATGCACACAGATTTTTTATCCGCGTTTTCTCTACCGCATATTTAGAAAAATAGTACCGAATTTTAACGCGAATGAAAAACAAGGAACAATTTGTGTCATTCGCATATTCGCGACATTCGTGTTTCGTTTTTTAGCTATTGTGCATCGATGTAGGATAGAAAATTCGCGTTTATCCGTGTGTATTTGCGGTTTTGTCTTAAGGAAAAGTGCTGTTATGAACTCTCCCGTAATCATCATCACTGGCGCGTCGCGCGGCTTGGGGGCTGCCGCGGCGAAAATTGCTGCCCGTATGGGCGCGGCGGTTGTACTCAATTCTCGTTCTGCATATGCGCTTGAAAAAGTGGCTGCCGAAATCCGGGCAGCGGGCGGGCAGGCGCTGACCCTGCCCGGGGACGTAAGTAGCCCTGAAATGTGCAACCAACTTGTGAGCGAATCCGTGGCGCAGTTTGGGCGGCTGGATGCTGTGGTCAACAATGCCGGAGTGATCCGCCCGATTGCGCTTATCGCAGATGCCGATCCCGATGAGTGGCAGCGCCTGTTTGAAATCAATCTTGTTGGCCCATTGCGCCTGGTTCAAGTCACTCTGCCGCATCTGCGGGCAAGCCGCGGTCGTGTGATAAATGTCTCCAGCGGGGCGGCAGTGAAAGTAGTGCAGGGTTGGGGGGCGTATAGTGCCTCGAAAGCCGCGCTCAACCATTTCACGCGAACCGTGGCTGTCGAAGAACCATTGGTAACAAGTATTGCATTGCGTCCGGGTGCGATTGATACCGAGATGCAGGCCACGATTCGCGTCGATGGCGAGCGCGGCATGATGCCCGCTGCTCATGCCCAGTTTAGTGCCTTGTACCTCGAACAAAAATTGCTGCCGCCAGAAGCCCCCGGGCGCGCCCTGGCAATATTGGCTTTGTATGCCCCGCCGGAAATGAGCGGCGAATTCATCAGTTGGGATGATGCGCGCGTACAGGCTTTGTACGCACATGAGTCATGCTGATAGAATAGCTTTATCCAACACCCTAAGCCGATATTCTCAATAAGGAATATCGGTTTTATTTTTATAAGGCTGTTACACAGTCTGACAAAATAGGTTTATGTAATTGGAAAAAAAGAGATCAGAGTTTCGGGGTCACCAGCAAGAAGAATGCTTCCATCGGGGAAGAGATTAGTAACCTCATCCACGTTGCCTATATCCGGTGGCGGTGGTGGTGGCGGTGGTGACGGATTTATTCGTAGCCACTGTGGCCCCTGTAGCGCATAGATGCCCGGCGTGGTAGCGGTAGCACACGCAACGCCCTGATTAAACGTAGTTTCTAGCTCAACCCATTTTTCTGAATCTACCGCCCAATAGCGAATATAGATATTATTTTCCCTGTTGGCGTAATCGGGTAAGGTAAAACAAACCTCGGCGGTAGTGCCACCAGCGAGAGGTACAAATGTTGAATCATAGTTATACAATCCCATCGGCGGGTTTGGTATCGTTTCTCCTTGGGCAGCCACGGTCTTTGTGCTGAGTAGTGACAATACCAGCACGATGCCCACAAGCGTAAGAATGCGTATCATTTTATTCATCTGAATGTTCCTCGTATAAAACTACTGTGATGAACTGTGGGACACACTTTATAGGCAAATGATTCTTTTTACAATAGGTCAGAGATACTATGGGTACTATTGGCATGGTGGTGAAAAGAATTTCGCACTTGACAAAATTGTATAATTGTATACAATACAATCATACAATTATACAAAGATACAATATCCGCAGGAGGTGTTATGCAGATACGAATAGACCTGCTCTCCAAAATACCCATTTACGTGCAAATCATCGATCAGATCAAACACATGATCGCAACCGGAACCTTGAAACCCGGTGACCAACTCCCCACGGTGCGGCAATTGGCAGCCGATTTACGTGTCAACTTTAATACCATTGCGAGAGCCTATCGCATGTTAGATGAAGAAAGTCTGATCTCTACCCAGCACGGGCGCGGCACTTTCATACTCGCTCCATCGAACGAAGCTAATGGCGAAGCCTTGCGCCGACAAGATATCGAATGGCTGACGCGGCATTTTCTCAATGAAGCTGCCAGTCTCGATTATTCAGCCGAACAAGTTCGCGAAATCTTTGAAGAGAATATGCATCTCTGGCAAGCGGCAGGGTCTCCCCCGTCAGAGCATAATGAAGAAGTATGAGGTGAATGATGAAAAACCCAACCTATCGTAGAATGAAGAAAAATGACAAGCCGAATCGTCTCAATGGTGTTGCCGGATTATTATTTGGCATAGCCATTGCCATTGCTGCCATTGGAACCGTGCTGCTGGCTTTGAATCGAGCCAATATATGGTTGATCGTTGCTTTCCCGCTGGTGATGATCTTGATCAGTTTATTGTTGATGTACGCGCTTAAAATTGCCAGCCAATGGGAAAAAGCTGTCGTGCTGCGTTTTGGCAAGTTCCGAGGCCTGATGGGGCCGGGCCTATTCTGGATTATTCCCGTAGTGGATACAATCGCCCAGTGGATTGATCACCGCGTGATGGTCACACCCTTTAGCGCCGAAAAAACACTCACCAAAGATACCGTCCCTGTGGATGTGGATGCCGTGCTCTTTTGGATGGTGTGGGATGCCGAGAAAGCCGCCCTCGAAGTGGAAGACTACCAAATGGCGATCGCCTGGGCCGCGCAGACCGCGCTGCGAGAAGTTATCGGCCAGATGGATTTGGCTAACATTCTGGTGGGCCGCGCAAAAATGGACACAGAGTTGCAGCGCATTATCGATGAGCGGACTACCCCCTGGGGTATCACCGTTCAATCCGTCGAGATTCGCGATGTAGTTATTCCGCAAGAATTGGAAGATGCTATGTCGCGGCAGGCGCAGGCCGAGCGCGAGCGTCAGGCACGCGTCATCCTGGGTGAATCTGAAAAGCAAATTGCCGACTCGTTTGCTGAAGCCTCGAAGTCCTACATCAACAACCCCACAGCTTTGCACCTGCGGGCGATGAATATGCTCTTCGAGGGCCTGAAAGAAAAAGGCGCTATGGTCATTGTTCCCAGCAGCGCTGTGGATACAATGAACCTGGGCGGTCTGAGCGGTATGATTGCTCTGGCGCAGAACACACCCGTAGAAGAGTAATTTGCCAGACCTCCGAGATTCCAGGCAAACAACCTCGGAGGTCTTTACCGAACAACTTGAAAGGATTGTATGATGGCCGAAGCAACCGAATGGGAATATATCGTAGAGAACTTTGGCGGTGTGATGCGTGCGATCAAACCCGAAGCGTTTCAGATCGGACTGAATGAACTGGGCGCCGAAGGCTGGGAAGTGGTCGCCGTGCATCAGACTCAGAGCAGTAACAAATTCTGGGTATTTGCCAAGCGTCCACTGAGCGAGAATATCCGCCGTCAGCGAACCCGCCAGATGCGTGAGTGGTAGGTATGAAGGAGCAATAATTATGGGATACCACGGAGCGCATATCGCTGCAACGGCCGCGGCGCAACGTCGCCGTCGATTAGAGGAAAAAGAGGAAGAAAGCATGACACAGTACAGTGATGATAATATCGAAAAATGGGAGTTCAAAATTGTCCGCTCAGACGCGGGGGCGTTTCGCAACCCAAATGTGATGGCCGATTTGCTTGAGGAAGAAGCGCAAGCGGGCTGGGAGATGATCGAGAAATTTGATAATCGCCGCATCCGTTTTCGCCGCCCAACTGAAGCGCGCAAACACGATGTCATGCTGCCTGACGGCTACGATCCTTATCGCACGCAGTATGGCACGGCGGCCACGCGCATAGCGGTGCTGATGGGTGTGGTGATGCTATTGCTGGGGCTAGGCGTCTTTGGATATGTGTCTTCGGCATCCGGAGCCGCAGATGATTTCCCAACCATATTGCCCATGGTAATCTTGATGCTGGTGATTTCTTTAGCCGTTGCTTTCAGTGTCGCGCGCTCGCGCAGATAACCAGTAAAATAGGACGCTCGTACAGGGCATTGTTTCACGTGGAACAATGCCCTGTTGTTTTGAACCCGACTTTCTTAAAGTAGAGCCAGGGCGGGTATTTACCACAGAGAACGCTGAGTCCGCCGAGATTTTTATGCTTTTCTGTAATCATCAAGAGAAGTGTAAACACAAACGTTTTCACGCAAAGGCGCCAAGTCGCCAAGAAATAAGCGCGAAAAACAGCTTTGCGGCTCTGCGTCTTTGCGTGAGATGTGTTCATACGACTATTGACCCGTACATTTTTTATGCTTTTCTCTGCGTTCTTGGCGTTCTCAGCGGTACAATTGCTTTTCAGTTTCGACTTTAAGAATGCCCTGTTGTTTTGAACGATTACTCTCGGAGTTTCACGTGAAACCTGATATGATCTGACTTGTAGAGAAAAGAGATAAATCTATGGATACTCTTGTACGCGCTTTAAATGCTCTCCTTATGATCGCTCTGCCGCTGATATTAGCGGTGTGGCTGGTGCGCCGTTTGCAGGCGGAATGGCGTT
>JACKQG010003673.1_pt1 | contig 18560 bp, 21 predicted proteins | sample 8237621 | NCBI WGS metagenome assembly JACKQG01 (sample SAMN15677084, study PRJNA649215) | marine metagenome | biome: marine; feature: Black Sea; material: saline water; isolation source: suspended particulate matter (SPM) from the Black Sea western gyre | collected 2013-06-09/2013-06-10 | depth... | reverse complement strand
ACGAAACCGTTGCAAAATGTTCTTCAGGGGCTATCGAACATCTTCCAATTTCAGGGGTCACCAACTTAACCCGTGGAATCGAGCAATTAAAAGAAGCTGGGTTTTGGGTTGCAGGAGTAGTTCCAGATGGTGACACTCCCTGCTATCAATATAAATTTGATGCGCCAACTGTTTTAATAATAGGAGGAGAAGAAAAAGGCATTCGCCCTTTATTGAAAAAGTCCTGCGATGCCACCCTCAAAATACCTATGGAAGGCTCCTTAGGCTCTTTGAATGCCTCGGCTGCAGCGGCAGTGCTCTTTTACGAGACATTACGGCAGAAAAATATGGGCAGTTGACACTTAGAAAATACGAGCGAAATCTAAAGCAAAAAGCTGGATACTGACCCACGACCCCACGCCTAGGAGGATTAAAAAAATCACAACGGATCTGGACCAGGAAAGAAGTGTCGAAAATTAGATCCGATTATAAGATCGCATTCGACGCATAGCGGCTTTTCTTTTCTTCTTAGCTTCCTTCTGCTTGCGCTTTTTCTTCACGGAGGGCTTTTCGTAAAAACGACGACGTTTCAACTCTTTCAACAACCCTTCTTTGGTCATTTGCCTTTTGAGGACTTTTAACGCTTTTTCAACCTGATTTTGGTAAACTGTTACTTCCAAAAACCTGTACCTCCCAATTAAATGAATGGAACAAATCCATTGATATTATGAGGGAAATCAATTTTTCATGATAATTTCCCAAGAATAACAGACTCAGCATCCTGCTTTAACATGAAGCTGGGAATTATCAACAAAAATACTTGTAAAGTCAATAGCTGAAAACAATGAACTCAAACCCTGTCACCCAAACCATTCGAATTGTCCTTACCTTATTGTTTTTATTCTGGTTATTACTTTTTGCTCGGGAAGGTCAAACCGAGGAATATGCAGTCCCAAACTCGGGTTCTCCCTATTTAAGTCTGGAGGAGTTGCAAACTGGTCAAATCCTTCATTTGCCGACGGGACTGACCGTCAATTTCGACCAGATGATAGATTCCGTTTCCACGTCCCGGGTAATTTATATCGGGGAAACCCACGACAATATCGAAGCCCATAAGGTTCAATTGCAAATTATTAAAAAATTATCGGAACAGTATCCGGTGGCAATTGGATTGGAAATGTTTCGCCGCTCGGCTCAAGAAAAGCTCGATCAATGGAATGCTGGTAAACTTTCCGCGAAGGAATTTAAACAACTCTTCCACACCAACTGGGGAACAGGCTACAAACTGTATCAACCTATTTTTGATTTTGCTCACACCAACAAATTACCTTTGATTGGATTAAAATCCACCCGTGAAGTTGAAAACAGTTTTCGTTCAGGCGACCCAGCACCGAACGGCGCATTTTATCCTGAACTGGATGACCAAGACCCTTACCATCGGGCCTTTTCCATGGCCGCATTCGGAGGTCACCGTGGAACAGAGAAAGCTCTGGAAAAACCTTACCAAATGCTGCTGCTCTGGGAAGAATCCATGGCACAAACTGTTTCACAGTTTTTGATGAATCCAAAATACAAAAACACCAAATTGGTCGTCCTAAGCGGAGGCTTCCACATTCAATATGGATTCGGCATCCCAAAGCGCGCCTTTCGGCGAGTGCCGCACGCCTATTCCATCATTCAACCCACGGTGACACACATTCCAGAAGATTTGCATGACCGGGAAATGGAAGTGGAAAAAGTATCAATCCCTCTTTTTGCGGCCGATTATGCTTGGAAAGTGGAGTACAAAGTACCGGATAACGTGCGACTGGGTGTGAGGTTGGCTCAGAAAAAAGATGGGGTAACAATAATGGAAGTGATGGAAGGCACCAACGCCAATAGAGCGGGAATCTTGAAAGGCGATTTATTTCTCCGAATGGATGAGCAAAAAATTTCCCGCGTGGAAGAAGTACTCGAACGATTACAAAACAAAAAATTTGACGACCGCTCTATCTTCCATCTACGCCGCAACGGCAATGAATTAAAAGTTGAAGTGATATTTAAGAAAAACCAAGTGAAAAAATAGTAACCTCCGATGGACGCGGATAAACACAAATTTCATACTCCTCACCCTAACCTTCTTACCCCTCTGGGGCACGAAGCCTTAGTAAAATATAACGCCCTCCAGGGGGAGGTAATTTCCTCTATTATCTTCCCCGTAAAGAATCGAGGAGGGGAGCGAAATCAGAATCGCCGGTGAGTTTTAAGAACACGTCTTCCAAGTCTCCTTGTTCCTGTTTCGCCTGTGCACGCAATTGGTCTACCGTTCCCATCGCCACGATCTTTCCTTTTTGAATAATCCCCACTCTGTGGCACATGGTCTCGGCAACACCCAGGGAATGCGTCGATAAAAAAATGGTCGTGCCTTCAGCGCATAAATCCTGAAACAATTGCTTTACCTGCCGGGCTCCTTTAGGGTCCAACCCCACCAAGGGTTCATCGACGATCAATACTTTCGGGTTATGGATTAAAGCTCCCGAGATGATGAGCTTCTGCTTCATTCCATGCGAATAACCCTCGATCAGTTCGTCCGCAAAATGTTCTAAATCGAAAAACGCCAGAAACTTTTCAGAACGATCTCGGGCAACCTCCTCGTCTAAAGAAAAAAGTCCCGATACGAATTCCAGGTACTCCCAGCCCGTTAGCTTATCGTAAAGAAAGGGACGGTCGGGGATGTAGCCAATTATTTTTTTTACTTCGAGGGGGTCCCGATACAGGTCAATCCCATTTATGAAGATGGAACCGGATGTCGGCTTTAGAAGACCGACCAGTAATTTTATGGTAGTGGTTTTTCCCGCACCATTGGGACCGAGGAACCCGAACAACTCGCCTTTGGGAATTTCAAGATCGAGTCCATCTACAGCTAATACGGAATCATATTTTTTGGTCAACCCTTTGATTGAGATCATAGGGTAATTTTTTTCAGGTCAGGAGTGAATATCAAAAGAAGTAAATTTATGGTCTGCCTCAAGTTGGTCGAGATCCAGCGATGTAACGTTCGCCGCGGGGGTTCCTTTACGACACCATGCGATAAAATTTTCGAGCTGTGATTTTTCGCCTTCAGCATGAATTTCTACCGTACCGTCGGGCTGATTCTTAACCCAACCGGTCAACCCCAGTTCATCGGCTTTTTCTTTAGTTCCGGCACGGAACCAGACACCCTGAACCCGACCTTGCACGATGATGTGAGCTGCCTCTATCATTTCTGGATGATCAGCTTTTTTTTCTGAAGGCGTCATCAAATAAATGCTGCACTTCACGACAGACTTTGAACTTGCTGCCATCACCAATTTTTTCGCCGAATTTTCCGAGATCGCGCATGATGCGCTGGAACTCCTGCGTCTGGCCTTTGAAGTTTTCGATTAGAGGACGAAAGTATTGCTGTTCTTCTTCATCCAGCCGGTCACAAATTATGCGAAGCCGAGCTTTTAAAGGTTCAAAATCTTTTTCCATTGTTTTTATAACCGGGTTGAATGAATAAAAGAAGGTGGAGTCTGGCGGCTGGAAATCATTGCCCCTTTTTTTTGCGCTCTATCATTATATTTTTTAGACGCAAGGCCGCCGGGTTATCTTCAGGAAGAGCCAGATATTTATCTCGTGTCAAAATGGCAACCTCAACATCGTCTGTAGCAATCACGGATGCGGAACGGGCATCGTTGGATATCATTGCCATTTCCCCAAAGAGATCATTTTCTTTGAGATTGGCTAAAACTTTCTTACTACCATCGGGACCCGTCACAAAAACTTCCACGGTGCCCTTTTTGATGAGAAAGGCACTGGTACCGTGGGTCCCCTGACGGACTATGGTCTTGCCTTTCCTGTACTCCTTTATAACAAACATTTCCTCTTAAACCCCTTTAACTCGACTCAGCCCCTATAATAAAAAAATGGGGGCATAAATTCAATCCCCTATGAAGGAGGATAAAAATATTCAATTATCTACAGAAATCAGGTGCCGATCAAAACCAGAGACCCCGGCTTCAACGATTGCTTGTCTTTTCAGAGCTTATGGTTCTCGCCTCTTCTGGATAACTAAAATAAAACCGTTTTAATTGCCGCTGAGTGGTACGAATCTTTCGGTGGTTTCTCTGGGTTACATACAAGTTTTGAGCCTTTTGCATATGACGAATGGCTTTAGCTCCCTGCTTCAAATGATTATACGCGATCCCTAAATTATAATGCGTTTGAGCAGATTTTGGATTTAAACTTAAAGCTTCCTGATAAGCCTTCACCTCTTCTTCGTGGCGACCGAGTTTGAGATATGCCAGACCCAATTCGAAATAAGAAAGAAAATCCAATGGGTCTTGTTCGATAATTTTTTTTTGACGATCAATTTCTTGCTGCGTTGAATTGAGGAAAGTTTTAAAATCGGTTTCCCCTCCCCAGGCAGGAGCCCCAGAAAGAAAGAACAGGAAAAGAAAAACGAAAAATTTCTTACTAAAACAAGCCCTCCTCTTGTTTTCAGAGGAAACATCTAACAGAATGGGCTGCACTGAATTACGGATCATCCTTTCAATGTAACATTTTTTATTGAGGTAAGAATGAATTATAGAAAGTTTGGCGGCACCGATTGGCAAGTATCAGAAATCGGATTGGGCACCTGGCAGTTGGGGGCGGATTGGGGAAGTGTGGATGATACCACCGCAGAAAATGTTTTAGCTGCTGCGATAGATTCCGGGGTAAATTTTTTTGACACCGCCGATTGCTATGGAGAAGGCCTATCGGAAACACGATTAGGGAAATTCCTCAAAAACTCTTCCAAAAAAGTTTATATCGCCACCAAATTGGGTAGGTTCCCAAAACCGGGTGGATCCGAAAACTTTTCACTGTCACAATTTCGCCAGCATACGCAAGAATCTCTGAAGAGACTTGGGGGTGAATGTCTCGACCTCACTCAGGTGCATTGCCCTCCTACTGAAATCATTAAACAAGGTGAAGTGTTTGATTGGCTCCGTACTTTAAAAAAGGAAGGCAAAATAAAAGAGTTTGGGCTCAGCGTAGAATCTATGGAAGAAGCAGAGCTTTGTCTCAAACAGGATGGAGTCGCCTCTCTGCAAATAATCTTTAATGTTTTGCGACAGAAACCCATCGAAACCATATTTAATTTGGCTTTGAAAAAAAAGGTGGCTCTCATTGTCCGGCTTCCACTTGCATCTGGTCTGCTATCAGGAAATTTTAGCAAGACAACCCATTTTTCCGCCAATGACCACCGCAACTTCAATCGTGACGGAGAACACTTCAATGTCGGTGAAACTTTTTCCGGCCTTCCCTATGAGAAAGGGCTTGAACTCGTTAACCAGCTTGAAGCGATGACACCACAAGATATACCATTAGCTCTGACCGCTTTAAGGTGGATTTTGGATTTTGAAAGCGTCTCCGTAGTGATTCCTGGATCAAAAAACCCAGAACAGGTTCGACGCAATTGTAGTGCCAGCGATCTACCTGTTTTAACCGCTTCGTTACACGAGACCCTCAAAAATTTTTACAAACAAGATGTCGAGTCTTCCATAAGGGGAAAATATTAATTTGGAGGATTAACTTTTAAAAATAAAAGGTGCCTGAGTATTCCAATGCGTTTTCATCCTGTTCTCCCTTCAAACTTTTTTAAAATACCACCCAACCCCATTAAAAGATAAAAACACCTGTTTATCCTTTAATGGGGTTGTAAACCTGATACAATGAACTGGTTAAGAAGGGGGATTTTCAACGAGTCTAAAGAAAAAAATATTGTTGAAAAACTTTTTGAACCTCAAACGGCTGGAACCCATCTTATAAACTGAAGAATCAATCAACCCTCTTTCAAAGGGAATCTGATGGAAGAAGCTTATCAAGTAAAAGAAATTGAACTCACGCCTAATCCACGGGCTGTTAAATTTATATTAAATCAGAACGTTTTGGATTCTGGGTCGAAAACCATTGAAGAAGGCGGCTATTTAGATTCAGATTCTTTTGCTACAAATATTTTTGCCTTGGATATTGTAGATCTTGTTTATTGTCGCGAAAATTTTGTTTCCGTCACCCTTCAGTCCCCTGACTTATGGGTAATTTTCAAAGATAAAATCAAAAATATCATTGAAGCGGATTTAAAGAAATATGAAGAAGGCGATGACGAAGTTTCAGCAAGTATTCTTGATGATTTTGACAAGGAAAAGTATCCCCAGCTTTCCGATGAGGAAAAAGTCATTATCGTTGAAGCCGTTCTGGATTCTTCTATCCGGCCTGCATTGGCAAATGACGGTGGCGGCCTGGAAGTGATTGAAGTGGATGGGCCCATTGTTCGAATTCGCTATCAAGGTGCTTGCGGTGGTTGCCCCAGTTCTACGGGAGGGACTTTGCGCGCGATAGAAAATCACCTCAAATCCCAGCTCGACCCAGCCATAAAAGTTCACACCTATAGTTAGTTCGTTTCATTTTCAAAACCAAACCCCGTTTTCTCTTCTTCCCCCCGCTCTTTGAATTAAATAAAAAATCTTAGCATCCAGGCTGATTTTAACCCGATTTATCAAGGAATTAGAACAAGCTCATCCCATCCTGACTGTCTCTCCGCCTCATCCAAGGGTTGCTGCATCCCTAAATATAAGTAATAATTGAGTATTCAGTGAAATAAAATGAAATTAAAAAAAATCCTTCAGATATTTATTTGGGTTCTACTTGGCTCTCTCTGGTCCAACAGTTTCAACTTGGCATGGGCGATTGAGAATAAAAGCCGTGTGGTTTCTGGGTACTGGCAATCGGACTCCACCAGTTATACCTTTATTGCTGTCACGCACTCATCCCTATCGGGTATAGCTTCTCAAGTTGGACTCGTGGTCAATGCGTTACAAAGTGACCTAACTGCTTTTGGCACCGCCGTGACCTTTACAATTTCTGCAGGAGCGACACAAAGAATATTTATTGCACGAACCAATCATTCATTTCTTTCTGCTGCAACAATCCCCACTGCTTCCTTCATTATAGGAACCACTAATTTCAAACATGGCCAAATTAGAATTGAACCTGTCACCAGTAACCCAGAAGTTTCACCCAATCCATCATTAATTCTGGACTCACTGGAACACAGAGGTTTTAGAGATGTCACCATGCTTAATTTTTGGGGAGCGATTGTTATTGAATCGAATACGACGGGGTTTGCAATGGAGTTCATTGGAGATATGCACGATAGTGGCGCCACAACCAGTATTAACAGTTCTGTTCCCGTGAGCGGAGTAAACTGAATATGAATACCCAAAGACCAAAGACAGTAAAATTTATCTGGATGAGTTTAATTGGAGCCTTGGTTCTACCATTTTTTTTCACCAATCAGGCACAGTCACAATTAGCCGTACCCAATACCAATTTAAAATCACGAGTGGTCATATCTCCTTATGCACAAGCGGTTCCCAATGACAGCTATACCTTTATAGCTGTGAGCCATCCCTCACTCGACTCAGCCCTGACACAGATAGGGGTAGGTTTGGAAGTCATTGGCATGACAACCGTTCCCAACAATGCTGCGGGGCGTGCAACTATTTTCACTGTTGACGCTGGGACAACGCACCGAATTTTTGTGGCCAATCTTTCCCATTCATCAATTAATTCTTCCCTTGTGAGTTCAACAACTCATGTAATATTTACGGCAGATTCAGCCCAATTCGGAAATGTAAGAGCCGTAGGATTACATGAAAACCCGGCCGCTTTAACAGTCGTTAATGGTGTACAAAAATTTAACAACCTTTCCCAATTGGATTTTTGGGGCGTAGTTTTTATTGAATCCAGCGGTACGGGATTCTCTATGGAGTTTATTGGCGATGCGCACGACTCTACCATCGGCAGAAATTTTGACACAAGTGTCCTTGGTGGTGCCACTGGGGTATCAACTGGAGTAGCACGCGGTATAAACTAAGGTCAGACTTTAGTTACTTCAACGAAAAGCTAATTCACTCCACTAACTCCTGCAACACTATCCATAGTAGGTGTAGCACCACTATCGTGCATATCTCCAATGAACTCCATTGCGAACCCGGTGGTATTGGTTTCAATAACAATCGCTCCCCAAAAACTAAGCATCGTAATATCCCGAAATCCTTGAACATGTATTTCTGGGTTGCTGGCAACCGGGCTTATATTAATAAAACCATGCCGAAAACCTGAACTTCCAGTAATCAATTCAACATCTGTCAGAGTGGTACTATTAATAAAAGGGTGACCGGATCGAACAATAAAGATTCGTCTTGTAGCACTCCTATCAATAGTAAATGTTCTGGAGGAACCAAATAAAGTTCCATTATCCCTTACGGCTTGAACAACAACACCCACTTGAGAAGCCAAACCAGAAAGTGACGGGTGGGTGACTGCAACGAAAGAATAGGAAGAATCATCAGACTGCCAATAGGGGGCGATCACTCTACTGGCATTTGGTCGATCAATGGAAGCTACAACCTGGCTATCAATTGAATCTCTAAAATTTGAAACCGTAAGAGCAGTATTTTGAAAAGTCAGCCGATTATCTGCCGCAAGAGCGTTTCCTTCTGAAATACCCGTTACAGCCCCCCCAAATAGCACTTCGGGATTTGAATAATGTTGAATGCGAGTATTACTACCTGTGCCCATGATAGTTTTAAAGTTATTGGTCAAATCTACAAAACCATGATTGAAGCTAAAAGGAGCTCCATCCGTACTATCATTGGCTCGATCATGACGTGCGGCCATATTGTGTCCAATTTCATGCCCGAAGGTAAAATTGCCCGTAGCACAATTGGTCTGTGTTACTGAATATCCAAAAGCCTCAAAAGCAGAAGATACGGTTGTCATAAGAAACCCCAAGCCACACAAGCTATTATCACCCCTGACTAACACCACAACCAGATCAGCTCCATGCGTGTTTCTCAAATCATGAAGACCAGAGATGGAGCCATCTTGTGCTGAATTCAAAAAACCATTAAAACTAAAACCGGTCTCTGAAAAACTTATTTCCTGCTTAGCTACAACACGAACCACATGGGCAACTCCGCTATTCGAATAAGAAGCATTGGTTTCAGAGGCTGCCAAGTCAATGAGACTTTCTATAGCGGTCGTTCCCCCCTCGGCATCGCGCGCTTCTTGAGTGTAAACAACCAACAGGTCGATCACACTTCCATCATCAGACTGTGCACCAGGGGACGAACTTGACCCGCTCGAAGTAGTGAGAGCATCCGAGTTCACCACGTTTCCAGACATGAACAAATCCCCCTCGGAATCATAACCGAATCCTACCCTGGAAGATCCTGGGGCAAAATCCTTTCCTGTGGTTGAAAATGAAGAAGGGGTTGCTTCTTCAATTTCCGTCATTTTATCTTCACCCGGCAATAACGAAGGATTAGGTTGCGCACCCGGAGTAATCGGCTCCCCGTCAGGAGGAAATTTGGAAGGATCAATCTCATAAATAGCGTGAATTCCATCGGCAATATGGCGTATCTGATAAGTGAAGTTTGGCTTTGATATATTCCCATAAACCCTTCCACGGTTTACCACCAGAATAACCTGGCTCATTGGAACGTCTTTTAACTTTCCATACCAGGAATAACTGCCAGATCGATTTTTTTCTATTTTATAAATTTGAGCTGAGAACTCTTTAGAGGGAAAAACATTCAAAATTAACGGAATTTCACCATCCGTTTCTGCCACAAAGTTTTTTTCAGGATCGGACAATAGACTAAAATCTATATTTACGAACCGAGATCGGACAATGGTTGGGCCTTGTTTTGCTTTTAGGTCCTGAGTATTTTCTGAAGTAAGAAAGAGATAAGGGGGTAAAGGGTCCGGGGAATCTTCCTCCATGGCAACTACTTCCAAAACATATACCTTCACCACGATAAACATTAGTAGTGAAAAAAAAGAAATTGTTAAAAACCCGCTTAACCTGCTTTTCTTTTTCAAAATGCCATTTCCTGAGAAACAAGGGGATGTTTAAAGCCTGGAACTTAATGAACATTTTTGCGCAAAACAACACATCCTTATCGGAATAAACAGCCAATTCTAAAGGTTTTCCCGAGCATTATCTTGACAAGAACCAATTAAAACGACTAGATTTAAAAATGGTGATGGAAGTAATTAATATAAATTATTCTCTACAGAATTTTTGACATCAATCTTTAGCAATTCTATGGAACAAAGAGATAGCACCATTTTTACGTTGGTTCATTTTACCGGTGACGCCTCTCTTACTTATGAAGATATAAAAAAGGCTCACCTTGACAATGGCCAACCTGAAATCGGCTTTCATTACATCATTGATTCTCAGGGGCAGATTTTAATGGGCAGGCACGTTTCAAAAGTGGGAGCTCATTATCCCGAATTCGATGAACACAGTCTGGGAATATGCGTGATCGGATCCAGACATGAAATGGAAGACTCTCAATCCATTGCGCTTACTTTGCTACTGGAAAATCTGAAAGCCGAATTTCCGGAAATCGAAAAAGTAAAATATATCTATAATGATGCAAAATCATAATGATCCCATTTCACTCCCTGGTATCATTCGAGTTTCTACGTTCATCTGTGTATAATCGGGAAACTCAAAATTAAGGAAACATTATGATCCGTCAGGTTCTGAAAATTTTTAAAGCTCTAAACTCAGATGAAAAACCCTGGCAATTGAGCTTGGGGTTAGCATTCGGCGGAATCATTGGCCTGATGCCTCTTTGGACTCCGCACAATATTTTCCTTTTGTTTCTGGCCTTTATCATCAATTTAAACTTCGCCCTTCTTTTAGTGGGTTTTTTCTTTTTCTCTGGAATCGCATATATATTGGACCCTTTATTCCATCAAATTGGCCTGACCGTTTTAACAGCCGAAGGAATGCAGGAGTTTTGGGTCGGTTTTTTCAGTAATCCCCTTTTTCTTTTCGACAGATTGAACAACACGCTTGTAATGGGAAGTTTGTTATTCTCAATCGCTGCTTCTATACCCTTATTTTTCCTAACCAATTTGTTAATTAGAAAGTATCGGCAACACCTGCAAGGCCTCTTTGACAAAATCCCTCTTTTAAAATCGCTCAAACTCGCAAAAATTTATGACACGCTGGGAGGTGGAAGATGAAATTTTTCCGCTGGCAGGGTGTAATTGCATTTGCCATTATCGGAGGCGCGGTTGCAGTATTTTTAATGATGTTCCTCGATGGAATCATTGAACGAGGCATTGAAGAAAACGGATCTCAAGCTGCAAAAACACAAATTGACCTTGCATCACTATCTACCTCGCTCCTTTCACAGGCAGTACGCATTGATGGGTTGGAAGTCGCAAACCCAGACAACAACCTGGAAAATATTCTTCAAATCGAAACACTTTCCATGGATGTCGATGGACCAAAAGCTATCTCAAGAAAAATCATTATCGATGAATTGACAGCCAATGGCATACGTATAAACCAAAAACGCGCTTCCCCGGCTAAAGATATTAATCCAGCAGGCAAAACCGAATCCGCAAGTGAGGAAAACCGGGAGTCAGGCGCAATGGGTCTGCCAGACCTTGGCGGAGTCGACATCAAGTCCCCGGAAGAAATTCTCAAATCAGAAAAACTGGAAACTCTGGAAGCCGCAAATAAAGCTAAGGAAACAATAGAGAATTTAAAAATCAAGTGGCAAAAAAGGATCGAAACAGACCTGAGTCCTAAATCACTGGAAGAAACCAAACAGAAGCTGGCAAAGCTGCAAGAAAAAGTAAAGGGAGGTAACCTCGCCAGTATTCCGGAAACCATACAGGAGTTCAAAAGCCTGCAAAAAGAAATTCAGGACCGCGTAAACCGGATTAAATCTATTAAATCTGAATTTGAAAAAGACGTACATGCCGCCAAAAAACAACTGGCAGAATTGAAAAATTTACCCAAAAAGGATTTTAACAGGCTAAATAAAAAATATTCCCTGGACATGGATGGGGGAAGCAATGCTTTAGGCGCATTAATAGAAGGCCCTTTGAAAGCAAAAATAGATAAGGCCTGGAAGGCCTACAAAATGCTGAGTCCTTATTTAAATAAACCCAGCACGCCTAAAAAAGAAGACTATCAGTACGTTCGTGGCAAGGGGGCGGATGTTCAATTTGCGAAAGCCTCCATCCACCCGGACTTTTTACTACGACACGCCAACCTTTCCATGAATTTGCTCGAAACAGAGATCCAGGGAGAGTTGAAAGATTTAACAGATAACCCTAAACTGCATGGAAAACCTGCGATCCTCAAATTCCAATCAGGGAAAAATGAAAAGTTCGATTCTTTTAATTTGAATTTGGAATTGGATAAAACAGGGGAGCAAAGCAAAGATACGCTTTCTATCGATTTCAAAGGGCTCAATCTCCAAGGCATTCAAAGTGATGGATCCGGGGAAATCAAAGGGGGTGCCGCCAATGTAAAAGGGCAGCTACTGATCACCGACGAAAACAATCTGAACGGAACCTTTAAAGCCGAATTGAAAAGCATCTCATTATCTATCGCGAAACAAGATGGCAACGAACTCGCCAACAGCATTGCAAAATCTTTGTCTTCTATAGATCGCATCAGCATTACGGTCGATATTCAAGGAACCATTGAAAACTACGAGTTGGGAATCCAGTCCAATTTAAATGATATTATTTCTGGAGCCGTCAAAAAGGCTCTAGCCGGAAAAATGGAGGGTTTTGAAAGCTCATTAATGGAAGCCATCCAGGCCAAAGCCGGCGACTCAATAGCTGGCGCAAACGGCTCTCTTTCTGGGCTGCTGGGTCAAAGCAAAATATTGGAAGAAAATCAATCTGCTTACGGCGGACTACTGGGCCAAGCAAAAGGCGGGGCTTCCGGTCTTAAATCGCCGCTGGCTTTACCGGGCGGTTTGAAATTACCTTTTTAAAATTATTCATCAAAATTGTCTTTTAAATTTTGATAAGGGAGAAAAAATGAAACGTTTGGGGATTTGGGTTTTAGCGATTTGGTTTCTGCAGATCATGCCAGCACAGGCCGGTATTTTTGACAGCATCATGGAAACAATAAAAACTCCCGAGCCCAGCACATCGGGTCTTTCGCAAGATTCGATTATTTCTGGACTCAAAGAAGCTCTTACCGTTGGCACCCAAAATGCGATCGGCTCCCTCGCTAAAGACAACGGATATCTCAACAACCAGGAAATCTCAATTCCCATGCCGCCTGCAATCTCAAATATATCCAATACCCTAAAGACAGCAGGCCAGGGAGATATCGTCGACAATTTCATCAAAAGTATGAATGGGGCTGCCGAGACTGCCGCACCGCAAGCGCAATCCATCATTCTGGATGCCATCACCAACATGAATATCAGTGATGCTCAACAAATTTTAAACGGCGGCAATACCGCCGCAACCGACTATTTAAAATCCAAAACTTACGATAAAATTTCCAGCACCTTCCAACCCACCATCTCATCCAGTTTAGATAAAGTGGGTGGCACTGCGAATTTCAAGCAGATGCTGGATATTTTTAACGCCTTGCCCTTCATGCAAGCCAAGCCCTTCAATCTCGATCAATACGTTACCAGTGAAGCCCTTAATGGACTATTCCTTGTTATGGGAAAAGAAGAAACCAAAATTAGAACCGACCCCACAGCAAGAGCTACCGATTTACTAAAACAAGTTTTTGCCGGGCAATAATTTCCAATAAATAAAGCCCTCTTTTCTGCTGACAGAAAAATAATGCAAACTTTTTTTTGCCAGCAAAACCTGACATAATGCGGTATGAAAAAAATTATCATCATTGGTGGCGGCATCGCCGGGCTGGCGACTGCGTATCGTATTCAACGTGAGATTGAGGCTGGCGCAGATTTAGAGTGTATTTTGCTGGAAGGAAGTGACCGATTTGGCGGCAAAATCTCCACAGAAAAATCGGATGGATTCGTCATCGAACGCGGACCCGACTCCTTCATCTCGCAAAAACCTGCGGCAATACAGCTATGCAAGCAACTTGGTTTGGAAGACCGGCTTACCAGCACCAATCCCGGGGCTCCCAGTACTTTTGTTTATACCGGCGGCAAACTGGTGACCATGCCGGACGGCTTGAGCCTGATGATCCCCACCAAGTTTTTGCCTTTTGCTTTAACCCCTTTATTCAGCCTGCCCGGGAAAATCCGCATGGCCTTCGACCTGCTTATCCCAAGAAAAGAAGGCGATGCAGATGAAAGTCTGGCCTCGTTCGTACGTCGTAGAATGGGAGAAGAGGCACTCAGCAAAATGGCAGAGCCCATGCTCGCAGGAATATATGCCAGCGACCCGGAAAAAATGAGCATTGCCAGCACCTTCCCCATGTTTGTGGAAACAGAAAAGAAATACCGGTCACTCATTCTTGGAATGCTGGCTCGTAAAAAAGCTATGCTATTGAATGCTGGCAAACGCCCGGCGAGCCCTTATTCCCTATTCATGACTTTGAAAGATGGATTGGGGGAAATGGTCGAAGCCGTGATAAAAAAATCCCCCGACATTCAATTTAAATCTGGCGCAAAAGTTGCCTCCCTCGATAAAAACCAAGAGGGATGGCATGTGAAACTCGAAGATGGTTGGGAGCGTCAAGCCGATGCCGTTATCGTCGCTACACCCGGAGCCATCACCGCAAAACTTTTACAAACGGTTGCTCCCGATTCAGCAGAATTGTTGAACCGCATTCATTATGTATCCACAGCAACAGTCACCTTGGGATATAAAAAAGAGGGGTTCTCTCACTCGTTAGATGGGTTCGGGTTTGTTGTGCCAAAGGCTGAAGGGCGCAGTATTCTAGCCTGCACCTGGACTTCTTCTAAATTTCCCCATCGTGCTCCGGAAGGGCATGTAATGCTGCGCTGTTATCTGGGAGGTGCGCTCCAAGAAGAGATCGCCGAAAAAGATGCGGAAACTTTGGAATCACTTGTAAGGAAAGATTTACAAGAGATAATGGGTATCACAGAGGCCCCTGTTTTCTGCAAGGTGTTTCAAAACCATAAATCAAATGTTCAATATCATGTGAACCACGCTGAGAGAATCGACTCCATAATGGAGGATTTGAAAAATTACCCAGGACTTTTTCTGGCAGGAAGTGCCTACCGCGGCATTGGCATTCCAGATTGTATTCAAAATGGCAATCAAGCCGCAGAATCTGCTATAGAATTATTAAATGGCAAACCCCCACAGTCGAATTAGCATCTAACACTTCGACCATCCACGAATAATAAAAGGAGCAAATTATGAAATGGGTTTCTGCCCTATCAAAACAAACGGATATCGATGCTGCTGTTCAGGAAGCTACCGAAGAAGTTATCCGGCAATTAGAAGGCGACGAAGCCGATTTAACGGTAATATTCATTGCTCCTCAATATAGAGATTTTTATGACAAGGTTCCTGACATCATCAACCGATACCTCAAACCAGGAGTGCTGTTTGGTTGTTCGGGTGGAGGTATTATTGGTAATGGAGAAGAAGTCGAACAGCAGGCCGCATTCAGTATTACTTGCGCTAAATTGCCCGGAGTAAAAATCCAGCCCTTTTATTCTGAAACCAAGCAACTACCCGATCAGGATACTTCACCTTCCGTTTGGCGTGAATGGTTAGATGTGAATATTGAGGATAATCCGCATTTTATTTTCCTCGCAGATCCTTTTTCTTTCCGTGGAGAAGAGTTTCTTGCCGGGGTCGACTTTGCTTATCCAAATAGCAAAAAGGTGGGAGGACTTGCCAGTGGTGCTCAAGCCTTAGGTGGAAATGCGCTTTACCTGGCAGATAAAATTTATGACAACGGCTTGATAGGCATTGCCTTGAGCGGTGATATAGAAGTCGACACCATCGTGGCGCAAGGCTGCCGACCCATTGGCGAGCCCATGAAAATCACAGATTGTCAGGACACATTGCTCAAAGAACTTGACGGCAAGCCTACCTTGGAGGTTTTACAAGACCTCAACGAAACTCTATCGGATTCCGACAAAAAACTTTTACAAACGTCATTGTTTCTGGGAATCGAAATGGACCCCATGAAAGACGAACCGAAACAAGGGGATTTCCTCATTCGTAACCTGATGGGAGTCGATCGGGAATCGGGGGCGTTGGCTATCGGCGCACTTTTGAGAACAGGACAATTGGTCCAGTTTCATCTTCGCGATAAAAAAATGTCTGCCGAAGATCTGGATGTGATGCTCACACGCTACCTGTCTCAAGGACAGGCTGAAAATGCCAGCGGCGCATTATTGTTTTCTTGCCTTGGTAGAGGAAAATATCTTTATGGAGAAGCTAATCACGACACCAATATGTTCCGCAACAAACTGGGGCAAATTCCATTGGGAGGATTTTTCTGCAATGGCGAAATAGGCCCGGTAGGAAGCACCACATTCTTGCATGGCTACACCAGTTCATTTGGCATCTTTAGAAAATCAAATCGTACCTAGTAAATAGAAAGGAAATAATATGGCAGTCGAAGTAAGTGTTTCAACCACCCCAAACGAAAACGCAATGAAGTACACGCTTAATTGTAATTCTATTGAATCGGGGCATAAAACCTACGCCAACACCGAAGCCGCTGAAGAATCTCCTGTTGCAAAAGCCCTGTTTGCCATTGATGGAGTGACTCAGGTGTTTTTGATGGCAGATTTCATTTCCGTCACAAAAAAACCGGAGACGAGTTGGGGTAGTTTGGAAGCTCCCATTCTGGATGCAATAAAATCTGCTTACTAATTTAATCGCGTGAAAGTCACCATACTGGGTTCGGGCACGGCAGTGCCCTCTTTACAGCGCAACTCTTCCGGAGTTCTTATTCAGAATGATGAGGTCAACACTCTCGTTGATTTCGGATACGGAAACCTGAAACAACTCCTCAATCTGGGAATCACCTACCACGAAATTGATCGCATTTTTTTTACGCACAACCATCCCGACCATATGTGCGATCTCATTCCTTTTTTATTTGGATCACGCTACCCACTGGATGCACGAAAAAAAGATCTCGAAATTGTCGCCGGGCCCGGATTTCAGGACTTCTTCGACAAACTCATGCTGGCATTCAAACACTGGTTAAAGCCCACCGAATACCAATTAAAAATTTTGGAAATCGATGAAGGAGCTTACGAGTTTGGAGAAACAAAAGTTCAGGCAAAAAAAGTAAAACATATTGCCATGAGTCGGGGATATCGCTTCACCAACGACGAGGAAAAATCGGTTGCGCTTTCTGGCGATACCGATTATTGCGAAGGCATGATCGAACTCGGACGAGATACAGATTTGATGATTCTGGAATGCGCCTGGCCCGATGAAGAAAAAACGGAAGGCCATTTAGGCCCCACTCTGGCGGGAAAACTGGCAATGGAAGCAAATTGCAAAAAACTTTGCCTCACTCACTTTTACCCACCCTGCGATTTAGAAAATATCCGAAAAATAGTTCAGGACACTTACAAGGGCGAACTGGTATTAGCGCGCGACCTGATGCAGTTTGAACTGTGAGTAAAACGGAAGACTATTTTTTTCCTTCGCGGCGGTCTTCGATAAAATCCACCGTAAACATGAAAAGTCGGATCAACCCTATCATGGCAAACACACCGAGAAGCAATTGCAACAAAGGCGGTATACCAGCAAGAAAACTTTCTATCGATTTGAAAAGTGATTCCACAATAATTTCCAGTTGTTTATTTTCGGGCCAGCATACCCAAGCATGAAGCAATTCGCAATGACTACTTAGGAAATAAAAATTTCCGTCTTTCCCGATTCGAGATCGATTTTTAATATCCGGTGATTGTTGGTATCTGATACATACAACTTGTTTTTGAGTTCAAGCACTCCGGCGGGTTCCCAAAGTGGGTACAACTTTTGTCATCGCACACAAGATCAACAGAAGCCTGAACGGTTGAGACGCACTGATTTTTTAAGTCCAACACTTTTATTTTATGGTTATAGGAATCCGCTATATAAACCTTGCTCTTGGAATAATGCACACCAAGAGGATGCTGCAACAATGCCTGCTTGCCCTTCCCGTCGCAATCGCCAAAATCAAATAACCCTTTTCCTATATAAGTTGCAATAAAACCAAATTCATCAAGACGCACACTCCGAATAGCACTGGTTTCGCTATCCGCAAGAAATAATTTATTGTCACCCACAGAAAGCCCCGAAGGCTGAGCAAACGCCCCAAAAAAACGAGGACCATCGGTCAATGCTTCGTTCCCTGTCCCTGCAAAGGGTTGCGCGGTTCCCTCGTCTACATGACAAACCCCTATCTGATGCGTACCCGCGTTGGCAAAATAAAGCCAGCCGTCTGCAAAGGAGACATCCCAGGGAGAACTCAGTGCAACCTCTTTGGCATTACCTCTACTTAACGACGGGCCTTGTTTTCCTGTTCCCGCGATGGTTTCAACTTTTTTGTTTTTTAAATTTATCTTTCTAAGTAGGTGGTTTTCCGTGTCGGCAACCCAGATGAATCCATTATGAAAACAAAGTCCTTGCGGACGGAAGAACTCCGCCACATTAAAAGCGCCCTCTTGTTGCCCCGCATTGCCCGAACCAATCCGCCGTGTTATTTGACCCTCCCGGTTTACAGTGACAATTTGGTTGTGGTTGCTATCTGCAATTGCAAACTCCTTATCCTC
>JACKQG010003672.1_pt1 | contig 18564 bp, 7 predicted proteins | sample 8237621 | NCBI WGS metagenome assembly JACKQG01 (sample SAMN15677084, study PRJNA649215) | marine metagenome | biome: marine; feature: Black Sea; material: saline water; isolation source: suspended particulate matter (SPM) from the Black Sea western gyre | collected 2013-06-09/2013-06-10 | depth... | reverse complement strand
TCCCATTCTCAATCCTGAGGGATACATCTTCGTGCAGACGGGGATCGACAATCCTTGGTGGCGGAAAAATAAACGGGACAATGATGAAGACGGTGTGTTTGAAGGAGTGGTGAACGAGTATTGCGGTTCAAGCTATCCCAGTTTTCCCGATGGTGTGGATCTCAATCGCAACTACGCCGAGGGGTGGTTCACCGCAGGCAGTGGGGCGGAATGCAGCATTGTTTATCGAGGCCCTTCCGCCATGTCCGAAAATGAAGCTCAACTTCAGCAGATGCTTTTTGAGCGCGAACACTTCGTTGCTGGCATCAGTTTTCACAGCTACAGCGAATACGTGGGATACTGCGGCGAAGATGCCGCCGGCATCCAACTTGCCGAAGACATTGCCGCGTCCATCCACAAAGAGGGTAGCGGCTATTACACCACCGACTATTTCTACGGCAATGGCCAGAGTTACAATTGGATGTACTGGGAGCACGGTTGTCAGGCCTATCTCATCGAGACGGCTACCACATTCTTCCCCAACGGCAGCGCACGCATTGCGGCCATCGTGGAAAGCAATCAACACGGTATACGCACGCTAATGGATCGCGTTCACGGAAATGGGATTCGCGGGCACGTCTACGATGCCAGCACTCTCGCGCCTCTCGTTGCAGAGTTGACCCTATCCGGCGATCCAGCGATCAATCATCCTCGTAGAAGTGAAGAAGTCTATGGTCGTTTTACACGCCTTCTGGAACCAGGTAGCTACAATCTCACAGTGAGCCTTGAGGGATATCATGACCAGGTTTACGAGAATCTTCAGGTCTTGGGGGGAGCGCCTATTGAGCTAGAAGTTCCCCTGTACCCGCTTTCTTCATCAGTGGATGAACAAGCTGGGCGTATCGTTCTGCTACAGAATTATCCGAATCCATTCAATCCACAAACAACCCTTCGCTACACACTCGCTCCGGGTAGTGAGGGTGTTCAGGTGGAACTATCCATCTTCGATATGGGTGGGCGGCGAATTCGATCGTTCCGTGAAATGAGCCATGGCGGGGGTGTGCACGAGATAGATTGGGATGGCCGCAACGAGGAGGGCACCGAATTGAGTTCGGGCGTCTATCTCTGCACCATCAAGGCGGGAGATTGGACAAGCAGCACTAAGATGGTGCTGGCACGCTAGGCTAAGAATTCGTGTCCTTTGAATACATGCGATCGATGAGGTCCTTGTACTTCTCATGAATCACCCGGCGCTTCACTTTCAAGGTCGGCGTGATCTCGCCAGCCTGCATTGTGAATTCCTTGGCCATCAATGTGAAGCGTTTGATCTTCTCAAAGGGCGCCAGTTGCCTGGACTGACGCGTGATTCGCTCGGTCATGTGACGAATGACCTCGGGCATGCGCACGAGATCCTCGTGCGACTCGAAGTGCAGCTTCTGTCTTTTCGCCCATTCACTGAGAATATCGAAAGACGGGACGACCAGGGCGCTGATGTATTTGCGACTGTCTCCCAAAACCGCCAACTGATCGATAAAGGGATCCTTGCCCACCACGGTTTCAATCCATTGGGGAGCAATGTTCTTGCCGCCCGAGGTGACGATGAGATCCTTGATGCGATCGGTGATGATCAAGAAACCATCTTCGTCGAAGTGTCCCACGTCGCCGGTGTGGAACCATCCATCGCTGAAGACTTCCTCGGTGGCTTCAGGTTTGTTGAAGTAGCCGGACATCACATTGGGGCCCTTGGCGAGTATTTCTCCCGACTCGGCGATCTTCAATTCCACGTTGACCACCGGTTTTCCCACCGTGCCGAACCTGAACTCACCGGGAGCATTGGCCGTGAGCATGGGAGCTGTTTCCGTGAGGCCGTAGCCCTGGCAAATGAGCAATCCTGCCGCGAAGAACATTTCTTCGATTTCCTTGGATAGAGCGGCTCCACCCGAGGCCATGAACTTCTTGGGTCCACCGATAACTTCGCGCAATTTCGAGAGAACTAATTTATCCGCCAAGGCATGTTGGCTTTTGAGTAGGGGCCCTGCTCCACCGTTTCGAATTTTGCGTTCGTACCTACCGCCCACATCCAAAGCCCAGTGGAAGAGTTTTTGTCTGTAGGCGGGGGCGGTTTCGAGTTTGTCGAAGATGCCCGCGTAGATCTTCTCGTAGAGCCGCGGCGCGCTAGCCATGATGTTAGGCCCCGCTTCCACCAGGAACTTGGCGATACGTCGAGGGTCAGGGCAGAATGAGTTTTTCGCGCCACGGAGCAACACGAAGAATGTCCAAGCTCTTTCGAAAACGTGGCTGAGGGGAAGGAAGCAGAGGGAGCGGTCTTCGCTCGTCACGTCGTAGTTCCTTTCCAAAGTCTCGAACTGATTCACGAAATTCTCGTGGGCGAGCATCACGCCTTTGGGCTCGCCCGTGGTCCCCGAGGTGTAAATGATGGTGGCAAGGTCCGTAGGTTTGGCGTCGTCGGCACGAAGGTCGCACTCGTCCTGAGTGTCAGAGCTCATGCCGGCTTTGATGAATTCGGGCATAAGCATATCGCCCTCTCGACCCAGATCCGTGCGGCCCTCAAGAGCGATGAGCACTTCGGGTTTTCCGCAGGCTTCACGAACGGCGGAAAGTTTTTCCATTTCGGAACCGGAACCCGCGAAGGCGATGCGCACATCGGCATCTTCGATGATGTATTGGGCTTGCTCCACGGTACTCGTCGCGAAGATGGGAACGGTCACGCCGCGAATGCTCTGAATGCCGAGGTCGGCGAGCACCCAATCGGGGCAGTTGGGCGCGAAGATGGCGACCTTGTCACCCACCTGCACACCCAGATCCACCAGCTTGCGCGACACTGCGGCAATCGTTTCATCCATTTCGCGGTAGCTGATCTCATGCCAGCGTCCCACGATCTTGTGGCGCAAGGCGGCAGACTCGCCGAATTCGCGAGCGTTGGCACGAATGCTCAAGGCGATGTTATTCACGGCAACTCCGATGGATAGGAGTGGGCGATGGGGACTTAGCGATCCTGCCACATTTGGGGCAAATCCACAACGCATGGACAGAAAAAACCCTCCCCCCGGAAGGGGGAGGATTGTTCAGGTTCAGGTTCAAGTTCAAGTTCTATTTCAGCATCAACATCTTCTCAGTGAGAACCTGATTCTCGGCTTCCAGTTTGTAGAAGTAGAGTCCCGAGGCCATCTGACGACCCTTGTCGTCGCGGCCATCCCAATCCACGCTGTAACGACCGGCGCCCATATGCCCGTCGCTTAGAATGGTCACGGCGCGACCTCGAACATCGAAAACCGTCAGCTTCGCTTGCCCAGACTGGGCGAGAGCAAAGGCGATGGTGGTTTTCGGGTTGAAGGGGTTTGGGTGATTTTTCGCCAAGGCGAGCACAGCCGGAGGGTCTTCCGAATCCGTGGGATCGAAGAGCACCTCGATGCTGATGGGCACGATCACCGGATCGCCCGCATTACTGCTGATGGTAAGAGTGGCCTCGTAACTGCCCTCGGGAAGCCCCGTGGCGTCGAAGGTCAACTCGAGGATGTCCATCTCGCCTTCCGGAACGTCGCCCGAAGTCGCCGCCATCTGAACCCAGGTGAGCGGGCGATAGATGGTGAATGCGCCATCGCTGGTGTCGGTGGTGGCAAGGTCATTTACATCGCAGACCTTGATGCGGCAGTCCGCGCTGATGGGACCTTCCACGATCCAGCCGAAGTGACCCGTGCCCGCGGGAACCGAGGCCGCCAGAGCTTCCCAGCCGCCGATGCCTGTGCGGCTCAGCTCGATCATCACGTTTTCGGGACCGCCCCCGGCCGCCCACTGGATGTCCAGCATCTGGCCGATGGCCAGCATCTCGCCACCATTGGGCGAAATCACATTCACATTGGGTCCGAGTGTGGTGATGATGATCTCGCCTGAGACCTGGTGCGGGTCGCTGCCCCAAATGTCTCCCTGTATGGTGTAAGGGATGACCACCTGATCACCCATGCTGTTGAAGGTCAGGTTGATCACCGCGACACCGGTCTCGTCGGGGTAGATCTGCCCATATCCGCCGTTGGGATCACTCCAAACGCAGTGGGCGGCATCTCCGGTTCCACCTGTATAGACTAGGTCCCCCGCGCTGCCGCCGGTCATGTCCGATGCCGTGTTCAAGGCAACACCCGAGGGCAGGTCCATTTCGAAATTGGAGATCCACTCGCTGTCGTCGCTGCCGTTGAAGACCGAGAGAGTCAGGTCGAGGGTTGATCCGGGAAAGACCGCCGAGGGGTCGGTCCAGGCATAGGAACCGGTCATGTTTCGGCCGGCATCCCGTGGGAAATTCGGATCTTCCATGCTGATGGAATAGTAGAGGGTCGATCCGTTTTCGCCGTTGTTGGCGATGTACAGGTTATCGGTCTGCACGTCGTCCTGCATCATCACCTTGTTGAAGAATGATGGGCTCACCTCGCAGGTCGGCAGAAGTCCGTCGCCCACGAGAACCTGCGCCATATGGGTGACCTTGTTGTAACCGGTTACCGTGAGTGTGATCTCGTTGCCGGGTGTGGGCAGGTCGCCGTCGAAATAGACCTGTGCCACGCCGCCGGCATCGGCGAAGGCCGATCCGATGTAGGCGCCTTCAAAGCTGACTGCGGCGAGATTGCCCGGATCGGTATTCACGGTGAAGTAGGCCATGAGTGGGTCGACTGTAGCGAAATGATCGACGCTGGCCAGGCTCGGCGCCATGCTGCGAACACGCAGACTGGGATCGCCGAAGATGGTCCAGTTCTCGAACTCGTTCACCCCGCTGCTGCCGTATTCATCCATCATCAGACAGGAGCCGTTGAACCAAAGTCCGCCGATGGTGCGTTTGGCGTCGGCCACGAGCAGATCGACGGCCTCGTCCTGTGCGCTCATGGGCGGGTTCCAGCTCTGGCTGATGTAGGACATGTAGGCTGCGATGGCGCCCGTGGGCTCGCCGCCGTTGGTGGCGCGCAACCAGGCTTCGCCGAAGCAGGTGCCGCCGGTGAAGGTTCCGTTGTTGCAGGCCACGCTGCAGATGAAGGGCAGCATGTCATTGTTGACCAAGGCGTTCACGCTTGTGTTGGAAAAGCCCGTGCTGCTCCATGAAGTCGTGCTGCCATGGCCCGTGTAGTTGACGATTCCGCGGCCGGCGTTGAGACCACTGGCCACCTGGGCGGAAGTGCCTGTGGGGTCGTAGATCTGGTCTACGCCGAGGTAGCCGTAGCTGAGCAGTTTCCCGCGAATAACGTCTTCATGGTCGTCGTCGTATTCACCGTCATCGCCGGGGCCCTGGTTGGAGGCCACACCCATGCCGTACTGCATCCACGATTCACCGAGAGCCACATCGCGTTCGTACTCGATGCTGCGCTCGACCTGAGTGGCAACCTGTGCGGTGTTTTCCGCGGAGAAGCGTCCCACGAAAATGTCTGGATAGCTGTCGTCGCCCGCCACCAATGAGTACATGGGGTCGGACCCGCCATCGGGCAGGGGTATCTCGCCGGCATCACCGACGAGGAGTACGAAGGTCATGCCGTTGCTATCGTAGTAGTTCTGAATGTAGCTCTTGATCTGCGCCCCCGTGGAACCCACCGATGAGACATAGACGATATCCGTGGGAATGCCCATCTGATTCTTCCAGTCCACGTAAGGCAACATGGCGCTGTGGAAGGCGTCGTAGGTGATGACCAGCATAGCACCCACCTCGGGCACCGAGACATATCGGTCATTCAACTGGTCATAGTTGACGAAGTGATTCGAATAGATCTTGGCGAATTCCGCGTCCAGCGCATCCGGACGGGACTCCAGACGATTCACGAAGCTCTCGCCGTCACTTTCGATCTCCACCACGATTTCCGTGTATACGCGAAGGGTCCCAGTGGCCGGATTGTACTGGAATGGATTGAGTTCCACGACCAGCCCGCGCACATCCCGCATGATGTAGGGATCGCCCAACTTGGCGATTTCCGCAGGGAACCAGGCATCGCTTTCATAGAAGCGACTGAATTCATAGCTCACCATTTCAGGGTCCATCGAACGGCTGATGGTCCCCTTGGAGGGGGCGATGTCCATGCCGGAGAAATCCCTGAAATGGGACTCCACCACGCTCACCCTCATGGCCGCGTCATCGGCAATGGCGATGGAGCGGCGCAGGGCTGGCAGGGCCGGCAAGCCGCGCTGCTGGTGGAGGGGCAGATCTTCAAGACTGAGGGCCGTCCATGGGGCACCATCAATAATGAGGCCATCGGCCTGGAAACGGTTAAGTTTCAACTGGATACGGGTGCCGCTGTCATCCGATCCCAGTAGTTGCATCTGCCAGTCGTCCTGGCCATTGGCCAATTCGATGTCGGCCGCTAGGGCCGGAAGTACGAGTGCCAAACATAGCAGTCCGGCGAGAGTGAGACCCTTCATGATCCCCCTTGTGGGTGCTGAGCCCAAGTATTCAGATAAGAAAGTCGCAATACCATTCTACCATGGCAGATGCATTGATTACAACGGTTTAGCTGTTCATCCGCCAGAGCTTTCTTGGACGATTCTTTTTGGAAAAAGAGGCCCTAAATGGTAGAATAGGCAGGTCAATTTCCATTCCTCAGGGTGCAAGACCAATGGAGGTTCCCCATGGAACGTCACCTAAGTCGGAGGCCTCGTTTCCTTTCCGGTCTCTTTAGTATTCTCCTACTCACATGTTTCGTTCCTTTAGCGGGAGCCGAGTGGATCGATCTGGGCGGCGACGATTTCGAAGTTCGCCTCATCGAATCCGACGGGCTGCGCACGGTCTACGAGATCACGGTGGGCGGCTTCGATGCCGAGCCGGTCTTGATCGATGGCGAGACCTATTATTCCATCGGCCTAGCCGGCGAAAGCGTGGATCTCGAGGCCGGTTATCCTGCGCTGCCGGACGTTCGTCGCGCGGTGATCATTCCCAACGATCGCAAGGTCGCGCTCACCCTACTCGAAGTGGAGTCGGTGGATCTTCCCGGCATGCCGGTGATACCTTCCAAGGGCAACCTGCTGCGCTCGGTGGACCCGGCCACAGTGCCCTACGAATTCGGCGACATTTACACGAACGGCGAGATCTGGCCCATGTCGGCGGCGGACCTGGACGCCCCGCACATCCTTCGCGACTATCGCGGCGTGATGGTGGACGCCAACGTTTTCCAGTATCTGCCCCAGACCCAAACTCTTCGCGTTCACACCCGGATGCTTCTGGAAGTGAGCCCGGCGGGAGTGGGCGACATCAACGTTCTCAATCGCGCAAGTGCGCCTGAGAAGATGGACTCCCAGTTCGCCAAACTCTATGAAGGACACTTCCTGAACTTCGGCGCCGGCGATCGCTACACGCCGGTGGTCGAAGACGGCAGCCTTCTCATTGTGGCCTACGACGCCTTCGTCGCGAACATGCAGCCCCTGGTGGATTGGAAGATGCAGAAGGGCATCGACACCAAGCTCGTAAGCACGAGCGAAACGGGTACGACGGCTACTCAGATCATGGCTTACATTCAGAACGAGTACAACACGAGCAATCTCGGTTACGTACTCCTGGTGGGCGATGGCCCTCAGATTCCCATCCCCAGTGGTGGTTCTGATCCCATGTACTCGCTATTGGCCGGAAGCGACAGTTATCCGGACGCTTTCATAGGACGCTTCTCCGCCGAGAATGCTACTCAGGTGGACACGCAGGTTGAGCGGACCATTCACTACGAGCGTGATGTCGCGGGTGGTGAAAACTGGATGCAGTACGGCATGGGTGTGGCCTCCAATGAGGGTCCCGGCGATGACGGCGAATACGACAATGAGCATGAGGACGTCATTCGCGGTAAACTTCTGGGTTACGGCTACTCCGGCGTGGATCAGATCTATCAGCCGAGTGGGACAGCGGCGCAGGTTAGCTCTGCCCTCAATGCCGGTCGAGGTATCGTCAACTATACGGGCCATGGCAGCACCACATCCTGGTCCACGACGGGTTTCTCGAACACCCACGTGAACGCCCTTGTGAACGACGACATGCTGCCCTTCATCTGCAGCGTGGCGTGTAACAACGGTACCTTCACGAGCACGACCTGTTATGCCGAAGCTTGGCTGCGCGCCACCAACGGCGGAACGCCAACAGGCGCCGTTGCCACTTACATGTCCTACATCAGCCAGAGCTGGAATCCGCCCATGTGCGGTCAGGATGAAATTGTGGATCTGCTCGTAAACGACCAGATGCGCACCATCGGCGGCCTCTACTTCAACGGCTCCTGCCAAATGATCGACGAATATGGTAGCAGCGGTGTGAACGAATTCGAAAACTGGACCATCTTCGGTGATCCTTCTCTAGCCGTACGCACCATGCAGCCTTCGGCCATGGTCCTGAATCATTCGGGGGCGCTCTTCATCGGCATGGGCACCTACGACGTGAGTATCCCCGGACTGGAAGGTGCGCTCTGCGCGCTATACGCTGATGGCGTGCTTTACGGTTCTGCCCTCACCAATGCGGCCGGCGTGGCGACCATCACCATGGCCGAGCCTCCGGCTTCACCCATGGGCCTGACCTTAACGGTTTCGGCCTACAACAAAATCACCGCAGTTGAAGCGGTGGAAGTGCTGCCGCCCAGCGGTCCCTATCTCGTGTTCAACGATTGCACGGTTTCGGACGATGACGGCGACAACGATGGCATGCTCGATGAAGGCGAAGACGTGGGTATTTGGGTTAGCGTCGAAAATGTCGGCGTTGATCTGACCACAGGCGTCTACGGCCTTCTCAGCAGTGACGACGAATTCGTGACCATCGTCGAGGGCGGCCGCAGCTTTGTCGATGTTTATCCCGGCGGCACCGGCAGTTGCATCGAGCCCTTCCTGGTTTCGGTGGCGGGCGACGTTCCCGACGGCCACCTGGTCAGCTTCGATTTGGAAATGCAGTCCGACCAGGGCAACTGGGATATGAGCTTCTCCCTTAGCGCTCAGGCGCCGGTTCTCGCCTGCGGAGCCCTAACAGTTGTGGACCTTCCCTACGGCAACGGTAGCGGTACGGCCGATGCCGGTGAAACCATCACACTGCGCATGATGGTAGGCAATACCGGCAGCTCGGACTGCGGCGCTGCTCTGGGGACGCTCAGCTGCAGCGACATCAACGTGATCATCCACGATGCCGCCGGCGCCTGCGCAGCCATTCCGGTGGACGGCGAAGCGCTTATGGCCAGTTTCGAAGTTGAAATTCTCGCGGGATGTCCCGAGCCCTCCAGCATAGTTTTCGAGCTTTTGGTGGAAGGTGAGAGCGGATATTCAGCCCTTGTCGACTTTGAGCTGCCCGTGGGAGGCTGGTTCGACGATTTCGAAATTGATCGCGGTTGGACCGTTGGCGCGCCCGGTGACGATGCGGCCACCGGCATCTGGACGCGAGTTGATCCCATCGGTACCGAGTACAACGGTTATCAGATCCAACCCGAAGATGATCACACGCCCGCGCCGGGTACCATGTGCTTCGTGACGGGCCAGGGTAGTGTGGGTGGAGCCGTTGGCGAGAATGATGTGGACGGTGGTACAACCACGCTGCTCAGTCCGGTCTTCAACTTGGCGGACGCCACTTCGGCCACTCTCAGCTACTGGCGCTGGTATACCGAAGACAAGGGCACCAACGCGGGTGACGACTACTGGGACGTCGACGTCACGGCCGACGGCGTTAACTGGGTGAGCCTTGAGCACACCAACGTATCGGATGAATCTTGGGTCCCCATGAGCTTTGAACTCGGCGAATTCGTTGCCCTAAGCTCGACCGTCCAACTGCGTTTCATTGCCTCCGACGAGGGTGCCAATTCTCTCATGGAAGCTGCGGTGGATGATGTCTTGCTCAATGCCCAGTGGTCCATCCAGACGGATGTGGACGAGAGCGCCATTCCTGCGCGTCTGGCCCTTGGTGCGAACTTCCCGAACCCCTTCAACCCGAAGACGACCCTGCGTTTCGACCTGCCCGAAAAGGGACAGGTGGATTTGGCGGTCTACGATGTTCGCGGTCGACGTATTGCGACCATCGCATCGGGAATGATGGATGCGGGTAGCTACGAGCTCATCTGGAACGGTGTGGATGAATCCGGCAAGCCGGTGGCCAGCGGCGTGTACTTCAGCCGCATCGCCTTTGGCAAAGATGTGCTGACCAACAAGATGATCATGCTTAAGTAAAAAGAGGGAGGGGTGAATCCCTCCCTCGTTCAAGCTTCACATTTCACTCGGGGAGGGTTCACACCCTCCCCGTTTTTTTTTATACGGGTAAGGAGCCATGATTCACCGTTTTCGGTTCATTGCTTGGGCGCCGAGTGCAGGCTTGCCTGGCGTCCACCCGGGTGGACAGCGACTTCCCCATATTCCCTTATGGAAAGCGAAGCGGCTCCCCGAGACGCGACTTGCGAGTCTGCGAGCCGGAGCGCGAGGGGAGGCCGCGAGCCCTTGAGTTAACAGCGTTTATCCGGTTTTGCCCGCCAGGTCTATTCTTGAGCAAGTAGTCCGAAATATGGTAAAATCCAAAAGTTGAAACTCTACCCGCAAGCTCAGCGGGATTGTTGAGCAAGGGATCTTACCGGAAGGGGAGGGTGAGGCATGCACCTCATGAATAACTTGGGCACAGCCGGAAGGCGCCTGTTGATGGCGTTTGTACTTTCGGCCTTTTTTATGACCGGCATTGCCACCGCTGCGATGATCACGGTGGACTTTGAATTCTCCGCGCCTGAAATAACGGCGCTGAATGATTACTCCAGTATCACCATGGATGGTGCTTGGAGTGTGGGCGAACCGGGCATGCCGGTCTTACCTCGCGCGGGAGCAAGCGTATTGATTCCGCCCGGCGAGAAAATAGTGTCGATTGAGGTGATCCCTCAGGAGTGGATTGCTCTTAACGGAAGCTATGTGATCGAAGCCGGTCAGAGTCAGTATCCCTTGAGTTTTAAGGGCGACGTGAAACCGGATCTTCCCAACTCCACAATCTACGCATCCGATGCGCCTTTCCCCGGTCGCTTGGCCGATGATCCAATCAGTGGACTGTATCGCGGTTACCGAATCGCAAACTTCGCGCTGCATCCGGTGGAATACCTGCCAGCCTCGGGACAGCTTAGCTACATGACCCGCTGCGAACTTCGCATCTTTACCGAATATGATGCCGCGTCCCTGGAAGAGAGCCGGGCCATGATTCGTCATGACCTGAGCACCATGATGCGACTTGAAGGTCTCGTGGACAATCGAAACGAGATCGCCACCTACTCGAATCTTGAGCGTGGTCCCTCAAGCCGATCCCTGGACGCCGCCGATGGCATCAAGTACCTCATCGTGACTTCCGATGCCTACGCGCCTTACCTGGGCGACTTTGTCACCTTCCAGACCGAACGCGGGCTGAAGGCTGAAGTCTTCCTCAAGGACTGGATCAACAGCGAATACACGGGCGGCGACGAGCAGGAGCGAATCCGGAACTTCATCGTCGACGCCTATGCCACCTGGGACACGGAGTACGTGCTTCTGGTAGGCGACAGCGGACCCAGCGACGGCATTCCCCACCGTGGCATGTACGCCTATGCCTACAGCACAACGGAGACCAACCTGCCCAGCGATCTCTACTACGCTTGCCTCGACGGCACCTGGAACGACGACGGAGACGGCTACTGGGGCGAGGTCGGCGAGGCGGATCTCTATCACGAATTGGGAGTGGGGCGCGCAGCGGTTTCATCGCCAACTGAGCTTCAAAACTGGATCGTGAAGCAGATGCGCTATCAGACGGCTCCCGTCGCTGGCGAGTGCACCAACGCAATCATGGTAGGTGAACTGCTTTGGAGCGAGCCCACCTGGGGCGGCGATTATAAGGACGAGATCCTTTTCGGCGCCAGCACCTGGGGCTACACCACCGAAGGTTTCCCCGATCACATGAACGTGGACACCCTCTACGATCGCGAAGGAACCTGGAGCTCCTCCACGCTCATCGGAATCATGAACAACGGTTTGAACATTCTCAATCACCTGGGTCACTGCGACTACACCTACATGATGAAGTTCTACAACAGCAACGTTCCGAACTTCACCAACGACGGAATCAACCATAGCTACAACTTCATCTATAGCCAGGGTTGCATGTGTGGTGGATTCGATCAGGATTCCATCAGCGAGAATCTCAACAACGATGTGCACGGCGCCGTCGCCCTCATAACCAACTCCCGCTACGGCTGGGGACAGCATGAGAGCACCAACGGCTCCTCACAGTATTTTGATCGCGAATTCTTCGATGCCATGTTCGCCGAAGACATTTACCCGCTGGCGGACATGAACAACGACTCCAAGGAAGATGTAATCTGGAACTTGGATTTCGGCGCCAATCGCTGGTGCTTCTATGAACTGAATCTCTTCGGAGATCCGTCCATGCATCTGTGGACCGACACTCCCGGCAATCTTCTGGTTACTTTGCCCGGCGTAGTCTTCATCGGTCAGCCCGAGATGGAAGTTATGGTGACGGATGCCGGCACGCCCTTGGAAGGTGCCCGCGTCTGTGTTTACACGGACGACTATTCGGTCTATGCCACGGCCCACACTAACGCCTTCGGCGTGGCTGTCCTCGAGCCCGGGGCGACGGCTCCTGGCGACCTGAACGTGAAGATCGTCGCTCACGATTTCTTCGAGTATTCGGGCATGGTTCCCATCCTTCCTCCGGAAGGCCCCTATTTGGTCTTCGATCATTGCCTGATCTTCGATGAAGACGGAGACAATGATGCCACCTTGGACGAAGGCGAAACCGTGGATCTGGACATCTGCATTGAAAACGTGGGTGTCGAGGCGACTCATGACGTGGTCGGCACCTTGAGCTGCGGCGACGGATATGTGAGCATTCTCGTAGACACACGAGATTTCGGTGACATTCCTAGCGGCGGTCTGGGAACTTGCATTCTTCCCTATGAGATCTACGTCGACGGCGCAGTGCCCGATGAACACGTGATGCAATTCACCATCACAATGATGTCCAACGAAGGCATGTGGGAATCGACCTTCTACCTCACAGCCCAGGCCCCCGTGCTCTCAGCGGGGGCCCTCACGGTGATCGATTTACCCGGTGGCAACGGCAGTGGAAACGCCGATGCGGGTGAGACCGTGAGCCTGAGGGTGGAAATCCTGAACAACGGACATTCAGCCGCTGAAAATCTAGTTGGTGTCATCGGCACGATGGACCCGAACGTGACCATCCTCGACGGCGGCGGTACTTGCCCAATAGTTCCGGTGGACGGCGCGGGGCTGATGACTGAATTCGAGGTCGAGATTCTTTCGACTTGTCCCGAGCCCTCGAGCATTGACTTCTTCTTCAATGTAAGCGACGGAGACTTCGCCGCCGACATGCACTTCGAAATGCCCGTAGGTGGCTGGTTCGACGACTTCGAAATCGACCGTGGCTGGACCGTGGGCGCGCCGGGCGACAATGCCGGCAGCGGCATCTGGACCCGCGTGGATCCCATCGGCACCGACTATGATAGCCAACAGGTTCAGCCCGAAGATGATCACACTCCTGCGCCGGGGGTGATCTGCTACGTGACGGGTCAGGGTTCGGAGGGGGGCAGTGCCGGCGAGAACGACATCGACGGCGGTGTCACCACACTGCTTAGTCCGGTTTTCAACCTTCAGGGTGCCACCAGCGCCGAGTTCAGTTACTGGCGTTGGTACACCAACAATGCGGGAAACAATCCGGACGAAGACTGGTGGGACGTAGACGTAACGGCCGATGGTCTTAACTGGGTGAGCCTTGAGCATACTCAGACCACGGACAACAGTTGGACCTATCACAGTTTCGACTTGAGCAGTTTTATCACCCTAAGCAATCATGTGCAGGTGCGCTTCCAGGCTTCCGACGAAGTTAACGGTTCCCTGGTGGAGGCCGCGGTGGATGATGTTCTCCTCAACGCCTTCATTCCCTTGGCCACAGGCGTGGACGGCGGTGTCGTTCCCGCGCGCCTTGAACTGGGACGCAATTTCCCCAACCCCTTTAACCCGAAGACGACCCTGCGCTTCGCTTTGCCCACGAGCGGCAAGGTGGATTTGGCCGTCTACGACGTTCAGGGACGCCGCGTCATCACCTTGGCTAGCGGACACATGGATGCCGGTTATCATGAAATGGAATGGCTCGGGCGGGATGATGCCGGTCGGTCCGTTTCCAGCGGTATCTACTTCAGCCGAATCGTTTTTGGTGAGGAAGTGTTAACTGACAAGATGTTGATGTTGAAGTAAGAAGCGGGGAAGGCAGGACACCTCCCCCTCACTAGAGCTTCGCAAATCGTTCGGGGAAGGCGCCTGCCTTCCCCGTTTTATATCCATTCCAATTTCAGATACTTTCCTCTGTAATTTGAGCATTACGAATAGTAGGATCTTCGAGTGTACGCGAAAAGGAGGGCGTTGTGCTCAGGAATGTGCGGATACTTCTCGTTGTCTCAATCTCGGTCTTGTTCACCTTCATGGTCGCTTGCGGTAGCAACGACAGCAACAATGATCCCACCGATCCAGTCGATCCAACAGGCGTGGAGATTCAGGTAGATGTCTCCGAAGTCGACGTCGGTGGCGAAGTCATATTGACTGCAATTTACACGAGCACGCGAGAGGATTTACCCGATTGCGTTTGGTACGTGGATGATGTTCCTGGCGGCGACGCTGAGCTTGGACTTATTCCTCAAGATAATCCTACGACCTACACCGCGCCGGGCATAGTTCCCGCCGGAGGTTCGGTTGAAATTAGTGTGATCACCTCCGATGAATTTGAATTCGATGACTATACCGACATAACCGTCAATGGACCCATCGGCGTGGAACTGGAATTCAGCGCCATGGAGTGCCAAGTCGCCACCACGGTGGAAGTCACGGCATCCATTGAATGGAGTGGGCGCGATACCGAAGATTTCGATTGGTATGTGGACGACGTCCTTAACGGCGTTCCCAGCACGGGAACGATTACACAGACTAATCCCGCCGTCTATACGGCCCCGAGTTTCCCGCCCCCAGGTGGAGACGTGGAAATCAAAGCCGTCTTGCAGAGCAACGCAGACCTTGAAGCCAGCGATCTCGTGGATGTGCTTTTCACCATCAAGTATGTGGACGCGGTGAACGGAGACGATACTGGTGGTGGCGGAAGTTGGGACTACCCTTTCCGCACCATCTCCTTCGCACTCGATGAGGTTGAACAGGGAGATACGCTTCTCGTGGCACCAGGAACCTACGACGAGGCGCATGGCGAAACCGATGAATGGTACCGGCTCATAGAAGATATAACCCTTCGGGGAAGCGGTCGTGACGAGGTCCTCATCTACGGACATGTGGACCAGTATTGTGTGTTTTCGATGTACGAAGGCTCTACCATCGAGAACGTGACCATCGGCGATGCCGGTATCCTGGCCGGCGGTGAGCTCACCGACTATGGGATCTACTCTTCGAGCACCATTACGATCCGCAACGTGACGATTAACGACTATTTTGAGGATGCCGCTATCTGGCTCTACACGGACGACAACTACTCGCTGGTCGAAAACTGTGAACTCGTTCAGACCGTCGTCGGCGAGCCCTATCCCACGGCCATCGAACTCACCGAAGACTGCCATGCCATCATTCGCGCTTGTACCGTGACAGGTTGGGCACTAGGGATCTGGGCCAATACGGCCAGCGATCCGCTTATCGAGTATTGCACCTTCACCAATAATGGCACCGCCATTTCGCTCTTTAGCGGATCGGGAGATCCTGCGCCTGAGACCAACCCTGATCTGGGTGGAGGCCATAGAGCCAGTGCAGGGAACAACGTGATTCAGGACAACGAGTACCACGGGATCTACTGCAGAAATCAAACCGGTACGATCTACGCCTTGTTCAACACCTGGAATAGCGATCCACCGACGACGGGAGAAGAAGAGGGTACGGACTTTTACTCAATCTACGATACGAATTGGGTCTGGCATTGATGTCTTGATGAGCTGAAAGGGGCTCCTTTTGAAAAGTCGAAATCGGCGCTGCTGGTTGTTGCCAGCTTTGCTGTTGCTTTTAGGCTTCATTGCCTGTAGCAGCGATACTGATCCTGCTGGACCGAGTGGGAGTTTCAATTTGTATGTGGATGCGGTACTCGGCAGCGATACGGAGGGTGACGGCTCGGCGGACTCTCCATTCAAAACCCTCACTTTCGCCATGACCGTGGCCGATTCCGGTGAAGTCGTCCAAATGGCAGCCGGCAGCTACGGACCCGACAGCGGCGAGATCAGCCCCATCGAAGTTCCCGACGGAGTCACCCTTCGGGGCAGTGATGTGGATGATTGCATCATCATGGCCGGTGTGGATGTCTTCGAAGGTATCTTGTTGGGTGACGGCTCCACGGTCGAAACTTTTACCTTGAGTAATAGGGATCCCGTCGACGATGAAAATAGGGCCGGCATCGGTATCTCGGCAGGGGGTGCCTGCTTGATCCGGGATGTCAGGTTTAACAAGGCCTTCCTACACTCCGCGGTCCGGATGCGAAACTTCATAGAATCGGGCGCAGCCATCATCGAGGATTGCGCATTCGTGGTAACGACCGAGCTCTATCAATCTCGAGCCATGGAACTGATTGTTGGAAGCAATGCCATCGTACGCAATTGCCTGATTCAGGGATGGCGCTCGGGCATTTTCACCAACATAGATTCTACACCGCTTATCGAGCATTGCCTGATCACTGACAACAGATTTGGAATCGATATCTATTCCGACATTGGCGATGATCCGCCTTTTAATAACATTGATCTCGGCGGCGGTGCTCGAGGTAGCGAAGGAAACAACCTCATCCAGGGCAACCTGGATTACGGTGTTTGGAATCGCAATTTCGAAGGCCCGATTTATGCCCGCTTCAACACCTGGGACAATGATCCTCCGAGCGAAGGAGACCTGGCTCCGGTGGATTACTACGCACCCAATGGGGGGACTTGGATCTGGGAGTAGAGCCGCAAGTGAACGAGAACCCTTCTCCGAAATCGGAGAAGGGTTTTCTTATAGCGCCTTGATGATGAAATCCACGGCCCGGTCAATTTCCTCTTCCGTCGTGAAGCGACCCACGGAAAGCCTTAGCGTGCCTTTAGCGATATCCAGGGGTACTTTCATGGCCGAAAGTACTGCCGATACTGAGACTCCGTCGGCATGGCAGGCCGCTCCGGCGGAAGCCGCCACACCGGAAAGCCCGGCCAATAGGGTCGACGCTTCCATCCCGGGAAACGAAACGCTGGCCGTGTTGGGTAGGCGGCTATCGAGCTTCCCATTCACGATTAAGCTTGGATAGTTCAATCTCAGACCGTCTTCAAGACGGTCGCGAAGTGCGGATAGCTTAGATTGAGTTTCCGCGATAGCGGCGCCGGCAAGCTCACAAGCTATGCCCAGTCCCGCGATTTCCAAAACGTTTTCGGTCCCCGCACGTAGATTGCGTTCGTGGTCGGCGCCATGAGTCTGCTTGGTCAGCTTGACGCCCTCACGAATGTAAAGCGCGCCCACACCTTTAGGCGCGTAGAGCTTGTGGCCGGCCAGGGAAAGCAAATCCGCGCCCAGCTCGTCCACACGCACTGAAATTTTCCCGATGGATTGCGCCGCATCCGTATGCATGAAAGCGCCGCGCGCGTGGGCCAGTTCGGCGATCTCTGCGATGGCTTGTAGAGTGCCCACTTCGTTGTTGGCGTGCATGACAGTGACCAGCACGGTTTCGTCGCTGAGGGCCTTCTCAACGGCGGCAGGATCTAAGAATCCCGTGCCGTCCACCGGAAGCGTGTCCACCTGCCAGCCGCGGGACTGAAGATTCTGACAAACCTCCGTCACCGCCGGATGCTCCACTGCAGAGGTTAGGATGTGCCGTCCCTTATCCTGGTAAGCCTCAACCACACCCTTGATGGCGAGGTTGTTGGATTCTGATCCCCCGCTGGTGAAGATGATTTCCTTGGGCGAAGCTCCGAGTAGTGCCGCCACTTGCTCCCGCGATCGATCCACAGCCTCGCGAGTTTTCCGTCCATAGACATGTGAACTCGAAGGATTCCCGAAATGTTCGGTGAGATAGGGCAGCATGGCTTCTGCCACCCGAGGGTCCACGGGTGTGGTCGCATTGTAGTCTAGGTAGATAGGTTTCATGGCGCGCAGCCTAAAGAACGAGGCCGCCGCCGTCAAGCAGGGGGGATTGGCGAATGCTTCGCCAGCGTGTAGTATCGCCCGACCAAGGAGGCTTTCATGAAACGAATTCTATTCGCGCTATTCTGTCTACTGGCCATGGGCGCAAGTCAGGCCGCCGAGCCCGTGGCGACGTTTTCCATCGTGGCATACGATCCCGCCACCGGCGATCTCGGCATCGCGGTGCAGTCCAAGTTCTTCGGCGTGGGCGCCGTGGTGCCCTGGGCCGAGGCGGGTGTGGGAGCCATCGCCACTCAGGCTTTCGCCAACACCACGTTTGGACCCCAAGGCCTTGCGTTGTTGGCTGAAGGACTTCCTTCCGAAAAAATCTTGGCGGAGTTGCTGGCAGCCGATGAGGGTCGAGATCAACGCCAAGTCGGCCTCGTGGACGCGATGGGCCGCTCGGCTTCATACACCGGCGGCGAATGCATGGACTGGGCAGGGCACAGGAGTGGA
>JACKQG010003671.1_pt1 | contig 18570 bp, 16 predicted proteins | sample 8237621 | NCBI WGS metagenome assembly JACKQG01 (sample SAMN15677084, study PRJNA649215) | marine metagenome | biome: marine; feature: Black Sea; material: saline water; isolation source: suspended particulate matter (SPM) from the Black Sea western gyre | collected 2013-06-09/2013-06-10 | depth... | reverse complement strand
ATTTTTATGTGCCTCGTAACCTGCTGATTAGCCTAAAATCGTGTCAAACTCAAGAATATAAGCAATTTCAAAATATGCCTTTTGTTTCTGATAATATTATGAATTTTTCTTTTTTGCCTTTGTTTATAACCGCTTTTTTAAGTGTCTGAAGTTTAGCTCTTTTAAACATTATTAACGTTTTACTCAATATGCTGAGTAAATTTACTCAATACATCTATTACTTTTACATAATATACTGAGCAAATATACAAATATTATAATAACAACTTTTGGTGGATACTGAAAATAAACATTTTGAATAGGTTTGTTATTTTATAAAGCCAAACTCATTTATTTCGACTATAATCCTTGTAATAATCTACAGAAAGGGCGGAACTATCATGTAGTTTTTCTCCTTCTTTCAGTGAGGCAATTGCTTTTCGATTTATGATAGCAGGTTCATATTTTGGGTCTAATTCCAATGCTTTGTCAAGGTTTTTTAAAGCCTCCTGCTTTAATCCAAGAATTCCGTAACATAAACCCAAATTTCCATAAGACTGAACGTGAGTAGGATATTTTGCGACCACCTGATTAAATCCGTTAACAGCCTTATTATAATTTCCTTTTTTCAAATCATTAAAGGCATCATTAAAAATATCCATCAGGCTAAGATACTCATCCAAAGTTAAACCGTCTTTTTTTGTTGATTTTTCCAAATGAGAAATTATTTCTTTGGCATGTCGTACAGGTTTGTCTTTTGGTTCTCCGTAATTAATTACATTGCGAAAAGCTTCAACCATTTCCTTAACTTCAAGCCTTTTCTGATGGATAGTTCCTTTATTAAACCATGCTTCTATAAAAATAGGGTTAATTTTTACTGCCTTTTCAAAGTAAGTTAATGCTTTGTTATCTTCATTTTGCAATATTCCTATTACCCCCATTCCATATTGTACCGAATGATAATTAGGATGTTTAAACAATAATTTAGTCATTATTCGTTGGCCTTCATCAATATTTCTTTCGGCTATCATTAGTGCATTATCAACAGCATCATCAATGTCGGGATTAAGATAAACAGTGAATTCGGGAGTTGTGTTCTTTTGTTCATCTTCTTTTATTTTTTTCTTAACATCAATCGTTTTATTTTCTTCATACTTTTTAGCTTCATCAAAAAAAACACATCCTTCACAAACAGATGACCTTGTTTTAGCACAACACTTCGGACAAATCAATGCGTCCGCATTAATTATACAAATACGTTTTCCGGTTCTTACAGAGCAAATAATACACTTTTGTTTTTTCATTGTTTTTATAAATGATAAAATTCTATAAATTTTCATCAAAATAACTCCTGATCTTTTCATACAGGTGCATCCGGTCTTTTCCTCTCACATTATGCGGATGACCGGGATAGACGAAATAATCCACCTGTATGCCTTCGTCCACGCATTTCTTCACGAAAGACAGGCTGTTTTGCCAGACTACGGTCGGATCCATGGTTCCGTTAATAATGAGTAATTTTCCTTCGAGATGATCAACGTAATTCAGCAAGGAAGCATTTTTATATCCTTCGGGATTAGTTTCGGGTGTATCCATATAGCGTTCGCCGTACATCACTTCGTAGTATTTCCAGTCGATGACAGGACCACCGGCACAAGCTACTTTGAAAACGCCGGGATTTTTAAGCATCATCGAAATGGTTAAAAAACCTCCGTAGCTCCAACCATCAACACCAATTCTTTCAGGGTCAACATAATCAAGCGATTTTAGATATTCCACGCCTTTCATCTGGTCGGCAACTTCTAAAGTTCCAAGATTTCTGAAAATAGCCTGTTCAAATTCCAATCCTCTGTTAGCCGTACCATGATTATCCATAGTAAATACAACATAACCCTGCTGTGCCATGTAATTCAGGAAAATACCTGCCGCTCCCAGCCAGGAATCTTTTATCAGTTGAGAATGAGGCCCGCCGTAAACATAAATAAAAACAGGATATTTTTTAGAGGAATCAAAATCAGCAGGTTTGATCAGGCGGCAATACAAATCCGACCCGTCATCTGCTTTAACTGTGAAGATAGACATTTTACCTAAATTATAGTCTTTCAATGGATTTCCATTTTTTAATAAAACCTGTAAAACTTTGCCTTTTGAGTTCAGCAATTCATATTCCCTTGCCACATCGGTACTGCTAAAAATATCAATTATATACTCTCCTGAATTACTTACTATTGCGCGATGAGTACCATGGTCGGGACTTATGCGAGTAACTTTCCCTGATTTTATTTCAACAGAATAGATATTTTGCTCCAGCGGACTTTCTTTTGTCGCCAGGAAATACACATATCTTTCTTTAATATCGGTTCCCAATAAACCGGTAACCACCCAATCTCCTTCTGTTAACTGCTTTATCAATTCTCCTTTGGTATTATACAAATACAGGTGCTGATATCCATCTCTTTCGCTGAACCAGATAAACTGACCCAGTTTTGATTCAAGAAAATAAAGTGGATGCCTGGGTTCAACATATTTTTTTTGTTTTTCCTCAAACAAAGTCAGCACGAGATCACCTGTTGCAACATCATACTTGTTCAGCTTCAGGTGGTTTTGATCGCGATTAAGTAATGCAACGTAAATGAATTTCTCCGAAGGATCCCATGTAACGCAAGTCAGGTAATGATCTTTTGGTTCTCCTGTTTTAAGAAATATAGTTTCACGTGTTTTCATATTGAAAACGCCAAGTGTTACCTCGTGGCTTGTCATTCCTGCCATCGGGTATTTGGTATTTTTCACTTCAGCTATCCTCGGCTCAATGTCAACCAACGGATAATCCGTTACCATTGTCTCATCTTTCCTGTAAAAAGCAAGGTAATGCCCCTTAGGCGACCAGAATGTTCCGGTATTAATTCCAAACTCAACCCTGTGAACAGTTTGTCCGTTTACGATACCCTTGTTTTCATCATCAGTAACCTGTATTTGCTCGCTCTTAAGAGCTACATACAGGTTATTGTCGATGGTATATGCAATTGCATAAGATTCATCGCAAACATCTATGTTTTTCCCCGTTTTTTCATAATTATTAAGCAATATCAGGTTTTTAGAGATAACATCAAACAGAAAAAGTTTTTGCTTAAAGATAAACCTGAATTTATAATCTTCAACAAAATTAATTCGCGGAAAACGTTTAATGGAATCAACGCCTAAATCGGTTAATCCGGCATTTATATCATCAAGGCTAACAATTGTATCTCTGAGTTCATCGGCAGGTTTGCACTTCACAAGCTTGTTATCTGCCACCCAGGCAAAATTGTCGCTTTTCCCCATCCATTGCAACTGGCTCAGTCTTTTAGGCAATATATCAGGATTCATGTAAACAACATCCTGGAGGGTAAGCTGTTTGTCTTGTGCAAAAACAAAGAATGAAAGGGAAAAGAGGATTGCAAAAAGCTGTAATTTTTTATATCTTATCATAGCAAAAATGTTTAGAATTTTAAAAATGCAAAATAATATAAAAAACTGCGGAGAATAAAGTTAAAAGGGAAAATAATTACAGCAATATGTAAATCGAGAATAGGAAAACAATACTGAAACTAATTAAAACGAATATACAACTTCAGCAATTTGTTCAAGAAGGGAATGTTGTGTTTCGATTGCGTTGCCCACAACTATAACGTCGGCTCCGGCTTTAAACCTGTCAGAAGCAGATTCGGCAGTTTTGATGCCCCCGCCAATGATCAAAGGAACTGAAATATTCTCTTTTACTTTTTCAATCATGCTTAAAGAAACAGAGTTCATAGCGCCACTGCCACCATCCATGTAAATCAGTTTCAGCCCAAGCATCTCACCTGCTATCGCTGTTGAAACCGCAATTTCATCCTTATCATTCGGAATAGGTAAGGAATTGCTCATATATGAGGCAGTTGTGGGTTTCCCACTATCAATAAGCATATATCCCGTCGGAAGAATTTCCAGGTTACTTTTTTTAAGGTAAGGAGCAGCAATTACGTGCTTACCGATCAGCATGTCGGGATTTCTTCCGGAGATTAAAGATAAAAGCAGAATACCATCAGCTTTAGAATTTATCTGAAGTATATCACCCGGAAAAATGATAACAGGAATATTACAATTATCTTTGATTACACTGATTGTCGTATCCAGGTTGTCTTTTTCAAGCAAACTTCCACCCACTAAGAAATATGAAACCATCGTCTTTCTTGCTATGGTAACAAGGTCAATCAAATTTTTGCTATTATATTTGTCAGGGTCAACCAGAACAGCAAATTGCTTGCGATTATCGGATAAGGAAGAATATAGGTTCATAATTTTTTTCTCAAATCAATTGAAATGCAAAAATAAAAGTAATGCTGTAAAAATATAAAAAATTCTTATATTAATCATTTTATTCATAGGAACCTAAAAACCTTTCAGCTTCGATGGCAGCCATACAGCCTGTTCCGGCTGCTGTTACAGCCTGACGGAAAACATGATCCTGTACGTCTCCGGCTGCAAATACTCCCTCGATGTTTGTAGCTGTTGAATCGGGTTTGGTTTTAATATACCCGACCTCATTCATTTCAAGATAATCTTTGAACATGTCGGAATTAGGTTTGTGCCCTATAGCAACAAAGAAACCGTCAATATCTATTTTCTTTTCTTCGCCTGTTTTAACATTCGTCAGAATTACTCCTGTAACTTTTTTTGCAAATCCTTCTGTTTCACCAATAATTTCCTTTGGAATATGATCCCAGACAACTTTAATGTTTGAAGTATTTAATACTTTATTTTGCATTGCTTTGGAAGCACGGAGTTCATTACGTCTGTGAATGAGATAAACCTTCCGGCATAGTTTTGACAGATAAGTTGCCTCTTCTGCTGCTGTATCGCCACCTCCTACAACTGCCACATCTTTTCCTTTGTAAAAATATCCGTCGCAGGTAGCACAAGCCGAAACACCATAACCATTATATTCGGCTTCGGAGAGTAATCCCAGCCATCTCGCAGATGCGCCTGTGGCAATAATGATCGTGTCTGCAATTATAATTTTCCCATCATCAGTTTTAGCTGTAAAAGGTCTTTTAGAAAGATCCACCTCGTTGATTATTCCCCATCTGATGTCGGCTTCAAATTTTTCAGCCTGCTTTTTAAACTCCTCCATCATTTCCGGTCCGTTCGTGCCTTCAGGATATCCCGGAAAATTTTCCACGTCGGTTGTTTCTGTTAACTGCCCGCCGGGTTGTAATCCCTGGTATAAAACAGGTTTCAGGTCAGCTCTTGCGGCATAAATAGCTGCTGTATAGCCTGCCGGTCCCGATCCGATGATAAGGCATTGGGTTTTATCAATATTTTCTTCGCTCATTTTATATTGCTTTTGTATGCTTACAATTTACGATTTGCTTTTGCCCGTGTGTCTAAAATTATGCCAACAGTATTAAATCGTATAATTGTAACAATTTGATTGTTTGGCAAAGAAAACAAAAATATGTCAATCTGTCTTGTTTTTGATAGGTAAATAGAATTCTTTATTTGGAATTTAATATTTATCTTTGCAACTCGTTTTCGGGGTGTGGCGCAGTACGGTTAGCGCGCTTGACTGGGGGTCAAGAGGTCGGGAGTTCAAATCTCCCCACTCCGACCACAAAGGGTTGATGAAAGAATTAGCCCTTTTTTTATTATTATCAAATGGAGCAGTCAGGTTAGCGCGTCCCGACACGGGTGTCGGGAAGGTCGTCCGTACGGACCACTCCGACAAGAAAAAAAGCAGTTCCATTTTTATTTATGGAACTGCTTTTTTATTTCTCTATAAACAGGTTATTTGAATTACAGGAATATTTGTATATTTTCAGGCAATAAAAGAAAGGTGGTTCCTTACTTTACTCTTTGAGTTTCTTTTCGTTCTTTTCCTGTAAATAATTCTTAGAGATAACCACATCCTCTCCGGTTCTTGCTTCAATTTCTTTACGGGCAACACCGGCTACATGCCCTCCTTCATGAGCAACCTTTTTGTTTTGAGTAAAGGTTTTGGGCTTTTTCTTTTTCGAGATTTCCGTAGTTGTAACTTCGGCAAGCATATTCAAAACCAATTCAAGATTGGTCATGTTATCCCGTAAATTTTCTTTTTTCAGGTTTTTCAGTTTCTTGTAATCTTTGATATTTAACCCCGCCCATGCTTTCGTAATTTCATCTGTGAGAATGGCATATTCAAGTCCCTTTTTCACGCCTCTCGAATCCCATTCATCAGTCAGTTCTTTGCGGACTTCAATACTCTTTAGGCGTTGGTTGACCCATTCTTTGGAGTAACCTTTTTTGAGATAGGTTTCCATCGCCCGGTCAAATGCTTTTTCCGGGTCTTCCGTTTCTTCGATACGTTCTGCTCCGACCTTTGCCAACCATCTTTTAAAAGGTTCTGCCTTTGGCGATGGAATGGATTGAATAATTCGCAACAAGCCCTCCGTATCTGCGGCTTGTATTTTTCTCAATTTACCATCAGTCGCGAGCATTGGAAGAGGGGTACAAATTGTACCCCAGTTGGCATTTAATTCTGCATCCCGACTCCGCATTCTTTTAACATACTGTTTGACATCCCTGCTTTCTGAAAGGATTTCAACCACATCCTGTACGGAGAAATACCATTTTTCCTGGTCATCATCCCAATGGACACGGACTTGTTTTTGATCGAATAGTTTTATGGCGTTTTCTTTATCCATGGTTTAATCTTTTAATAATTCGCATTCATAATAGCATAACAAAAGTAAGAAGAAATATTTTTAACCGGTGATCATTTCATTGGAATCATCCAGGACTTATTTATCGAAGCTATCGAGATAAACTTCGTTAATTCTGGTAGCGGAATGTCCTATTCCTTCACTTATCACTGCCACCGGAACGCCTTTGTGTTTGGCATTTGTAGCACTTATTCTCGGCGTAGCCTCCTGACTATGTCGATTGGGAAAGTGGATTGATGAAATATTCAGCCCTTTTTTTATGTTTCTCAGATGGCGATTTTTTTTGGGGGATAATAATCGAAATTAAAAGATACTGACTGACCTTTCTGCTTATTTCGTTAGTAATTTTTCAAACTTTTCATGTTCACCGATTATTTGCAATGATTCATCGAAATAATTTGTGTACCGGATTTTTATCCCCTTATTTTGCTTTCAAATATTTAAACTAAATTTATCTGCGATGAAAAAGAAAGCATTTGTTTTAATCGGCTTGATGGCAATTTTGCTCAGCAGTTGTCTGGTAAAGTCATTACACCCATTTTTTAAAGAGAGTGATGTAATTAATAAAAAGGAATTTCTGGGAACATGGATAGACCAGGATTCAGCCAAATGGGTTATAAGCAAGTACGAATTCTCAAAAGGTTTTATGAAAGGCGACAGCATTGATAACTCTTACCTTGTTGAATTTTACGAAGACACATCGGCGCCATCTAAATTTAATGCACATTTGTTTAAATTGGATAATATCTTGTATGTGGATTTTTTTCCGGTTATGAAAGGACAGATGGAAGACTTTTTTAGTTTCCACTTAGTTCCCACCCATTCATTAGCAAGGATTGAATTTAAAGACAATGGCCAGGTTTTTATCAACTGGTTCAGTGAGGATTGGATCCATAAGCTGTTTGAAGAAAACCGGGTAAAAATTTCGCATGAGACAATTTCAATGGGCGGTGATGAAAATGCTGCAGGATATGTGCTAACAGCTTCAACCAATGAACTGCAACAGTTTATCAGGAAATACGGAAACGAGATAAAAGCAATTAATTGCGAGGAGGATGAAAATTTCCTGTGCATAAGATTAAACAAAGTTAAATGAAACACTCATGTTTTTTGTATTGAGACACACAAGGGGATGATTAAATGTGAGTGGCAAATAGTCAATATGTTACGATAATTTAAACATATGCAAAGGCAAATCATCAGACTTGTAAATAAAGCAGTCCGCAACAGCTTGCTACAGCATATATTGTTCTGGGCAATCGCCTATTTTATCCTGTTGAATATATTTTCCGGTTCGAGCCGGTTTCAACGGATTGATTATATATATACTTCCATTTTTTTGGCATCACTGTTTATTCCGGTTGCCATCAACCTTTTTGTTTGTATTCCAAAACTGCTCGACAAAAAAAGATACCTGCTTTACGGTTTCATTTTTTTAATCAATCTTTTTGTTTTCAGCCTGTTTAACCAGTTACTCTTCGACAAGTTGATCGATTATATATTGCCGGGTTTTTACTTTATCTCATATTATTCTTATTTTGATATTTTAAAATTTTTTATTGTCTTCCTGATTGTAACAACATTGATAAAACTTTCGAAAGAGTGGTTTGAATTGAGTGAAGCCAGGCAAAAAATTATCCTTCTGGAAAAGGAAAAAATTGATGCGGAATTAAAAGCCCTCACCAATCAGGTGAATCCTCATTTTTTATTCAACAGCCTGAATGTTCTTTATTCGCTTTCGCTGAACAACAGAAAAGAAACATCGGATGCAATTATTAAGTTATCCGATATTATGAGGTACGTTATCTATGATTCGACAACTGAACTTGTCCCACTAAAGTCTGAAATTGATTTAATAAATAATTACATCCATTTACAAAGGTTCAGAACCGGAGCAAAAGCGAAAATTGGGTTTCATACAGATGTTAAGGATGAGAGTATCAGTATAGCGCCCATGCTCCTGCTACCCCTTGTTGAGAACAGTTTTAAACACGGTATAAAAGGTGATGTTGCGAATACCTTTATCAATATCAATCTTACATCAACCAATAAATCCATACATTTCTTTATTGAAAATAATAAAGGTGAAGCAGATGATATTGAACAACAAAAATCAGGTGGTGTCGGATTAGAAAATATTAAAAGCAGGTTACAATTGATCTATCCTGAAAGTTATACTTTTGAAATAAAAGAAACCGATAAATCGTTTAGAGTTGAATTAAGCATAAAAACCGGTAAATGATAATCAGATGCATCATCGTTGAAGACGAACCCGTATCGCAGGATGTCCTGAAAAAATACATTGCTGATTGTCCGAACCTGAAATTAATTGAGGTTTGCAATAATGCTTTTGAGGCTAATGATGCCTTAGTGAATCATGAAGTTCAATTAATGTTCCTCGATATAAATATGCCCAGGCTGTCGGGCATGAAATTTTATAAGTCTTTATCGAACCCGCCTTTTGTGATATTTACAACTGCATACCCCGAGTATGCCCTTGAAGGTTTTGAAGTTGATGCTGTTGATTATCTTTTAAAACCTTTCCCATTCGAACGTTTTCTAAAAGCGGTGAACAGGGTTGTCGAGCGACTTAAAAAGCAGGATAACAATTTGCTTCCTGAAAAATTCATCCTTTTAAAAGCGGATAAGAAAATACACAAGATCAACATTGCTGACTTACTCTATCTTGAAGCAATGGGCGATTATGTAAAAGTATTTTTTTCAGACAAGCATATTATTGTACACGACACTTTGCAGGGATTACAAAGTCAGTTGCCCCAACAACCGATTTTCAGAGTCCATAAATCATATATTATCGCTACCGAGAAATTTAGTTATATTGAAGGCAACATGGTTCAAATTGGAGAAAAATCAATCCCCATCGGGCTAACTTACCGCAATGATTTTTTAAAGCTTATAAAGGATTAATTTATGATTTATTCTTTTTAATACCAGGAAATTACAAACAACAACTCAACAAAACCAAACTCGATTCCAAACGCAAACAGATAGAATGGGCCATTGTCCATGCAGAAAGAGAGTTGGATAAATTGGTGTATGAGCTGTATGGATAAACGGAGGAGGAAAAGATAGTTGAAGGTTGTGTAGTTTTCCTCCCCCTGCCCCCTCCAGAGGGGGATAGTTTTTCCCACTTATGAATTTAGTTACTAGATTTTCTCCTGCTGGCAGAGGCTAAGTGCCAGATTTTCTTCCCACTGACGTGGGTTAGTCGCCAGCTATTTTCCCCCGCTGGCGGGGGTTAGGGGGCGGAACCTTCAACTCCCTCTGCCTTTCATCAACCCAGTATTCTATCACCCTCCTTACATTTTCAATATCACTCAAAACTTCTTCATCGGGAAACCTGATAACCATAAATCCAACTTTTTCTAATTCCTTTTCCTCATCGGTTGCACCCGCCAATACGTTAAAACTCTCCACAGCCATTCCAGCGGCCCGTAGTTATAATACCTGAGCCATAAAGGAGAAATAATCAGCAACAATACCCAAATGCCAATCACAAAAAGTATTTGAAATGACCTTTCCACTTGTCCGAATAATCCCAGACCATGACCGTAAAAAATGAAAGTACAAATAATCGACATCAGGATATAATTTGTAAATGCCATTTTACCGACGGATGAGAAAAGATTTTTAAATCCTTTGAATTTTACAGATTTACAAATAAGCATTACAATACCGATGTATCCAAGCGCAACACCCACACTGCCTACATAATTAAACTGGTTCCCGATAAACATGGAATAATCCATCAACCAGTTAGCCCGGAAATTTTCATTAATTCCGAATCCAACAACCGCATACCCCAAAATCAGACCGATCAAAACCATCCTGATATAGAATTTATTTGAATGCCGTGCAGAAAGCACACCCCACTTGTAAAGTGCCATACCCAATAACATCATGGAAACCACCCTCCAGAAGGTGAATATCAGGAACACCATCGTTTGCATAAAAAGTGCAGACCCAACTCTCACCTCCATTTGTTCTATCCAGTTACCCTGCATTGCGGCTAATTCATTTTCAATATTTTCAACTGAAGGTAACCAGCTTTGTATATTTTGGTCGTACGATTCCTGTGGCCAGTATTGAATAGTAAATCCGAAAAATAAATAAATAATTACAGGAATTATAAAAAAGGCTGCACTGAAAATCACAAGTTTGGTGGGTTTTAGTTTACGGAAAACGAATACCAAAAAAGCGCATAAACTGTAAGCCACAAGTATATCGCCATACCAGATTAAATAAGCATGGATTATACCGAAAATAAATAACCAGAAGTTGCGCCGGTAATGAAGTGGTCCTGCCCTCCTGCCTTTTTCCAGTGCCCTGGAAGTAAAAATGACAACTCCTGCCCCGAACAGAATGGAAAAAATACTCATGAATTTTTCATTTGCCAGTAAGTGGCTTAAAATCCATATCCATTTATTGATCCCTGTAAGATCGCCATAAGCTATCGGGTTGATGTATGCAGCCTGTATCATTGAAAAACTTTGTATGTTCATGATAAGGATGCCCAGCACTGCTACGCCGCGTAATACGTCAATTGAAACGATTCTGTCAGTTGGGATAGTTGAAGTGATTCGTGCTTTGGTTTGTGTCATAATTATGGATTGTTTATTATTATAAATGGAAAGTATAAATTAACAAATAACCATTAACCGATAACTTTATTCATTTCAACCCCTTCACCTTCGGCACGCCAGCAATAAAATCTTTCAAATAAAAAGGTTCAAAGTAAGCCACGTCTTCGAACTGTTGTTTTTGGAATTTTAGTTCAGCTATTAAAACCATGTTTATGGCTGAAGGATGGATATTTTCATAGAAAACAGAGTTGGGGTGAGTAATTACGTCTTTGCATTTTGCAGCGCCATCACCAAAGAAAATCATTTGGTTTTGTTCAAGATATTCTGAAAAGGAATTTTTATCGATTATTTCTGCTTTTGTTTCCCTGACCTCATTATTGTCCTTATTATAAATCGCAGAATAAACTTCCATCCTGCGCGCATCAATCATGGGGCAAAAAAGAATATTCTCTGAAGCTTTCCTTTCTTTTAAATAGATTTCAGCCATATCATAAGCCATTGACCGTAGTGTATTGATCGCTATCAAAGGAATATCCAACGCATAGCACAAACCCTTAGCAGTTGAAACGCCTATGCGAAGTCCGGTATAAGAACCGGGTCCTTTACTTACGGCAACTGCGTTTAAATCGGTGTATTGAATTTTATTTTCCCTTAATAAATCATCAATAAAAAGGGTTACGACCTCGGAATGGGAATTTTTTCTGGCAGTTTCTTTTAAAGATAATATCTCTCCGTTTTTTGAAAGGGCAACGGAGCAAACGGGCGTGGCTGTTTCGATACATAAAATCAACGACATGAGTTAAATTAAGTTATTGCACAGGAATTAATAGAGATAAGTTGAGATCCATCCATACGGACTTCTTTTAGTCGTACGGACTTCCTTCGGTCGTTTGCTTGTAATATTATAATTCGTTATCTATCAATATCTATCAAATTCCACTAAAATCAATAAATATCTAATCCTTAGTAAACAAATCTTTCTTATCAACTTTCTTCACTTCATCGCCATCTTTTAATTTCTTGGAAACAGCCCTGTAAGGTCCGACGATAATTTCCTGTCCTTCTTCCAATCCTTCCAGTATCTGAATATTCATGTTATCCTGGATACCTGTTTTTACTTTATGCATTTCTGCTATTTCATCTTTATACAGGAAAACATACTCTTGTAATTCTTCATCCTTCTTTTCCTCCGTTTCTTCATCCTCATTCTCTTCATCGCGTTTTGTGTCAGATTTGCCTGTTGTATCTGCACGAGTTGTCACAGCCTGGATTGGCACTGTAAGAATATCGTCGGCGGTTTCTGTCTGAATATCCACCGTTGCCGACATGCCGGGACGGAAAGGAGATTTGATATAATTATCTTTTTTTATTAATTGCTTATATGAACTTTCCAGTATCAGAATTTTAACCTCGAAATTAGTTACCTGATCGGCGCTGACCCCCGTAATATTTGCCGAAGTGGCAATTTCGGTAACAATACCTTTGAATTTGTCGTTCAAATATGCATCCACCTCGATAATACAAGTATCGGCAAGGCTCACCCTTACAATATCGTTTTCATTTACTTCCACATCTACAACCATGCGTTCAAGGTTGGCTATCCGCATAATTTCCGTACCTGAAGAAAATTGAGAAGCTCCTGTAACCCTCTCTCCCTTTTCTACACTTAATCTAGATACGGTTCCATTGTTCGGAGCATAGATAGCTGTTCTGGTAAGATTTTCTTTAGCTTCTTTTAAAGATGCCTGTGAACTGCTAACTGAAAATTCTGCTGCTTTCACATTTTCTCTTGCTGCCGTTACTTCCTCTTTCGCTACTTCATAAGCAGATGTTGCAGCATCAAAATCGGATTGTGAAATAACATTTTGTTCAAATAGCTGCTTATTTCTTTTAAAATCTTCCTTCGCTTTGACAAATTGAGCCTGAGATTGTGCAAGCCGTGCTTTTGAATTTGCATGGTTTGCCTTTTGCATCTGGAGGGAAGCCTCAATCCTTTCATAATTTGAAATATATATCTCAGGGTCTATCTTTGCTAACAATTCCCCTTTCTGAACTTCATCCCCTTCCTTCACATATAATTCAACCACCTCTCCCGAAATATACGGACTGATCTTAACCTCTACCTCCGGCTGTATTTTGCCATTTGCTGATACTGTTTCTACGAGGGTTCGCTTTTGGACTTGTTCGGTAGTAACTTTAATTCCGGCAGAACCTCTTTTTTTTGTAACCGCAAGAATAATAATGATTACAAAAATAATTATGCCACCCCAGATGAATATTTTTTTCCTTTTTTTTGAAATGCTCATATATCTATTTTGATGTAAAATTACTAAAATTATTTAGTGTCCGTTCATAAAGTCATAAAAAACAAAAAAATGAATAAATAATAAATAACGATTTAACTTCTTAATCCTTAGCCTTAGCCTTTCCCGATAATTATCGGGATTAGCCTTTTTATTACCTTTTCAAAGTTAACGGTTTACCCAAATAGAAATCAATTACTGTTATTCTGAAAACATAGTCATACTTGGCTTGTATTAGTTCGGAGAGAGCATTGTTGTGCTCTTTTTTAGCATCATTATATTCAACAGAGTTTATCAAACCAACATTGAACTTTTGCTCGGCATATTTGAAAGCCTCCTGTGTGGCATTAACTTTTTTTAAAGCCGCTTTATGTTTATTCAGAGCAGCCTCTGCATCGTTATATGCCTGCTGGATAACTTTGTATAATGTATTTTTTTGTAACTGCAAGTCTAAATTTGCATCGGCAATCCCGATTTTTGCCTGGGCGACAGACGACCTGCTTCCCCATCCGTTAAAAATAGGGATGCTCAAATTTAACCCTACTGTTCTGTTATTATTATCAGAAAGCTGATCGCCAAAGGATTTTACATCATAAGATTCGTATACCGAATATGTTGACATAACAGGTATCCCGTTCAAATAAGGGTCATTGTCTTGTGTTTCTCCAATCTTTATAAGTTCCTCATACTTATCTGATCCTATTTGATTTGCTCCCGAATAACCGGAACCCCATGAACCATTGAGTGATAAACGCGGATAAAGAGAACCCCTGGCAATGCTTAAATACTTTTCAGAACTTTCGACTTTTATTTGAGCGCTTTTAATTTCCGGACGGATTTCAACAGCAAAAGCAAAAATCTGTTCCGGGTCAAGCAATTTCTCCTGATCATCAAATAAGCCAAGTTCCGGCTTCTCAATTACAAAACCTTTGGGTGTAGATAATTCGAGCAATTGAGATAATGTTAAATAGGAAAGTGTAAGATTATTTTCTGCTTCTACCAGCGATAATTCTTCTGAAGCCTGCTGTGCTTCTATTGTTAAAAGGTCGCCCCTTGCTAATGTGCCTGCCTCGACCAGCTTACCGGTTCGTTCTACCTGCTGGTCGGTAATTTGAAGCTGATTTTTACCTATCTCAATATACTCGATGTAAAATAAAGTTTGCAAATATGCCGTGGCAACACTTATTGCGATTTCGTCTTTATATGAATTTACATCATATTGCGCCGCCTCAAGGTTTAGCATATTCCTTTTGATAGTATTTAATTTCTGAAGACCATTGAAGAGATCTACATTTGCTGAAAGGTTAAGGTTATTCGATCTGACACGGTCAGTAGCAAACTGGTTGGTAAACGGGTCGATAGCTTGCCCCCAGTTATAACCATGAGATACATATCCGTTTAAATTGGGTAACATGCCTAATTTGCTTTGAAGCAAGAGTTCTCCCTGGTAATCAATATTCAGCGATTGTTTTTTAATGTCGATGTTATGCTCTAATGCATAATTGATACAATCTTCGAGTGACCAAACCCTTGTTTCCTGAGCCTGGATTTTTAAAGAAATAAAAATAAACAATAACAAAATAAATACACCTGCCAAAGCCTTTGATTGCCTGATGTTGAATTGTTCACAGATTGGATTAAGAGATTGAACTTTAATTTTTGTTGCCATTTTTTTGGAATTAAATTAAACATTCTGATTTATCTAAAAATATGCCATGCTCATAAACCATTGATAGCTAAATTATCACAAGTAATCACGAAAATAAACAAATTAAAAGGTGTTCAGATAAATACAAATTATGTTCGGTTCTGGACATATACATCTAACGAGGTAAATTTGTACATTTTTCTCCAGTCTTTAGTCTCCAGTCTTCAGTCTCCCCTCGTTATGCAAAGTTTTTCTTTCAAATTCTTTAATTGTCATTTCATCGGTTATCAAATCTTTTCTTATCAATTTAATCTTCTCACCGTTTTCATTATAAAATATGGTTTCACCATAATTTCGGTTATAATAAATAATATTAAACTCTTGAAGAATACTTGATTTTGAATATTTAAAATTTTTAATTACCTCAATTTGCTTTGTAGTATAAATAGTTTTGTATCTGATTGTCTTTATTTTTGTTTTTATGTCTTCTGAATTATAGCATATTGAGGTTTTTCTTAATTTTTGTCCTTTTTCATTGAATGTTGTGATATTCTTTAATTGACTATTTTTAGTATATTTATATTTCTTTCTATTTGATATTTCGTCTGGAGTATATGAGATGACCTCTTTGAGATTGCCTTCTTGATAAATTAGTGAATCGTAAGGATGGAAACTCTTAAATAAATAGGTTTCTTTTACATGTTTATTATCGCTGTTATATTGATAAATAATTGTGTCGTAATAACTCAAAGCTCCTCTTGATGTATGCTTTCTAATTAATTGACTTTTGTCGTTGTAAGTCCAATGAAGAGTATATGAGGCAGTATCATTCAGGTATTTCCATATTTGAATTGAGTCATTTCCATTTTTATCGTAAAAAGTAATAACTGTTTCCGTAGTGTCAGCATTTTGGTCAAATTGTATTCTATAATGAGCATTTTCCTTGTCAAAACTAATTTGTCCAAGATATTTTTCCTGAAGAATTGAATCTCCTTTGTAAATAGTCAACCAAACATTTTCAAGATTCGTTTGACCAAGGATTATTTGGAATGAACTACAAAGTATAAATATGAGAATCAGTCTTTTCATAAATTTTGCATAACTATTTATAAAATGTCACAATTTATCCCGCTTTTAGTATAACAAAATTTTTATGTTCCAAAAGTATAAGTTTTTTTGATAAATAATAAAATAGATATATTTTTGTGTTCTAACTATTTTTTTATTTTTATATCTATGAAATCAAAATTCTCAATATCAGGAAATATCGTTGACGTTGTATATGAACGCATTTTCAAGGGAACTATTGAAGTCTATAATGGAAAGATTATTTCGGTAAAAGAGGAAGAAGTAGCGGAAGACCGGTACATCATCCCTGGTTTGATTGATGCCCATATCCACGTCGAAAGCTCAATGCTGATCCCATCGGAATTTGCCCGGCTGGCAGTAGTACATGGAACCGTAGCTACTGTTTCTGATCCGCATGAGATCGCAAATGTGCTGGGGATTGATGGTGTCAGATTCATGATAGAAAATGGCAACAAAGTTCCTTTTAAATTTTATTTTGGTGCCTCGTCGTGCGTACCAGCCACTCCTTTTGAAACTGCGGGAGCTTCGCTCGGTGTGGAAGAAGTGGAAACTCTCCTTCAAATGAATGAGATAAAATATTTGTCGGAAATGATGAATTTCCCGGGAGTGCTTTCTAAGGATAAGGAAGTAATGGCAAAGCTACAAGTCGCAAAAAAATACGGAAAGCCAATTGACGGACATGCTCCCGGATTGAGGGGAAAAGATGCTCAAAAGTATATAAATGCAGGGATTTCGACCGACCATGAATGCTTTACAATTGAAGAGGCGCTTGATAAGATCAGATATGGAATGATAGTACAGATAAGGGAAGGCAGTGCTGCAAAAAATTTTGAAACACTCATTCCCTTATTCAAAAAATATCCTGACAGGATCATGTTTTGCTCAGATGATAAACATCCGAATGATCTGAAAGAAGGACACATCAATCTTGTTGTAAAACGGGCAATAGAAAAGGGATACGATCCTATAAAATTACTAAAGGCTTGTACTTATAATCCCATAGTGCATTACAAGCTTGACGTCGGTTTGCTTCAGCCGGGAGACCTCGCAGATCTTGTTATCGCTGACAATTTAAAAGATTTCAATATAATAGCAACTTATATTAATGGCGAAAAGGTTGCGGAAAACGGGACAAGCCTGTTGAAGTCGATAAAAGAAGCAGCTCCGAATAATTTTAATGCAGAACCTGTCAACGAAAAAGATATAACTGTTAAAGCCGGGGGTGAATACATTAAAGTCCAGAAAGCACTGGACGGGCAGCTTATCACCGAAAAACTGATTATGAAGGCAAAGGTTGAAAAAGGGCTGGCAGTTAGTGATGTTGAAAATGATATTCTTAAAATGGTAGTTTTGAACAGGTATCAGAAAGCCAAACCTGCCGTTGGCTTTGTAAATAACTTCGGATTTAAAAGAGGTGCTATCGCTTCAGCAATAGCGCACGACAGCCATAACATCATTGCCATCGGTACAAATGATGCAGAAATAGTTAAGGCAATTAACCTGCTAATCGAAACAAAAGGAGGAATTTCTTTGGCAGATAATAACAGGGAAATGGTGCTTCCGCTTCCGGTTGCCGGCATTATGTCGAATAAAGACGGATATTTGATTGCAGATAAATATGCTCAAATGGACCAGGCAGCTAAGCAATTAGGTTCCGGTTTGAATGCACCTTACATGACACTTTCATTCATGGCTTTGCTTGTGATCCCTGAATTGAAACTCAGCGACAAGGGTTTGTTTGATGGTATAAAATTTAAGTTCACTTCACTATTTGAAAATTAACCAATAAATATTAATTCCAAATATTTACATATTTATTTGTTTGTAATATTTTTTTTATCTTTGCATCAAAAATAAATTACAGTATTATGAAAAAATTAGTTCTTGACATTAACAAATTAGAGATGGCTGCAGGTAGGCTGAGAGCTATTGCACACCCAATGAGAATTGCTATCATTAGTCTTTTAGATCAGCAGAAAAAACTCAGCGTAACTGAAATTTACACTGCCATAGATATAGAGCAGGCTTCTGCTTCGCACCATCTTAATATTCTTAAAACTAAAGGCGTTCTGGTTTCTAAAAGAGAAGGGAAGAAAATCCTTTATTCACTTAAAAACGAAATTCTTTCCGAAATCATTGATTGTATCAACAGATGTAACGAGTAATAAATCCCTCTTGAGTTTGACACGATTTTAGGCTAATCAGCAGGTTACGAGGCACATAAAAAT
>JACKQG010003670.1_pt1 | contig 18576 bp, 18 predicted proteins | sample 8237621 | NCBI WGS metagenome assembly JACKQG01 (sample SAMN15677084, study PRJNA649215) | marine metagenome | biome: marine; feature: Black Sea; material: saline water; isolation source: suspended particulate matter (SPM) from the Black Sea western gyre | collected 2013-06-09/2013-06-10 | depth... | reverse complement strand
AAGTACAATCCCTGGTTATGCCTGTCATTTTAAATTTAGTCATTATGGCGGTTTAGCTTATGTGTACAACACCAATACTGTACAGGTAAATGCAAAGTATGAAATCTATACGAGTCAGCCCTATTGGAATGCTTTTCCCAGGTCCCCACAAGTATTAGAGCTTACTTTTAACAATGAAGACTATGTAATTATTGATAATCATCTAAAGTGTTGTGGTGATGGAGTATTAGACCTTAATGACACATCTGATGAAGAAAATAGAAGGTTAAGCGCTGTTAATTTACTGAAAACTTATATAGATAGTATTTTTTCGAATGACAAAGTAATTGTGGTTGGAGATTGGAATGATATTCTAACTGACCCTAATTCTAATAATGTATTCAACTCCTTTTTAAACGATTCTGATTATTTGTTTGTTGATTTTCCAGTTGCCCTTGGTAGTTCTGCTAATTTTTCTTTTCCTACTTGGCCTTCACATCTTGACCATATCCTAATTTCTGATGAGTTATTTACTGATTTTTCTAAACCTAATTCTGAGCTATCGTGTATTAGGATTGATGATTACATGAGTAGCTGGAGTGCATACGATTATAACATTTCGGACCACAGGCCTGTCGGTTTAAAATTGCAAATAGATGCTCTGATTAGCACTATACATGATTTAGAAAACTCAAATAAAAACCTTATTAAAATAGTGGATGTTTTAGGAAGAGAAACAAAACCTAAAAAGAATACTCCACTATTTTACATGTATGATGATGCTAGTGTGGAAAAGAAGATAGTAGTTGAATAAAAATCCTAATAAGAAATATAAATCACCTTTTTGGTTTCAAAAAACTCCTCTTCAAAGAAATCAGCTATTTCGTATTTAGAATAAGATATCCCTCTTAGTTCTTCTGATAAATCTCCACCTTTTAGGTAAAGAATACCATTATTTAAAGTATTGTTATGGGTATTATTAAATTTCCCTTTTACCCACTTTTTAAAGTCTGTCATATTGGTAACAGCACGGCTCACTACAAAATCAAAAGGATCTTTTATATTTTCAGCTCTTTCATGTAGTGCAATAACATTAGTTAAGCCAATTGCATTACTCACTTCATTTACTACTTTTATTTTTTTACCAATACTGTCCACTAGTAAGAAATCAACTTCAGGAAATAATATAGCTAAAGGAATACCCGGAAAACCACCTCCTGTACCAATGTCTAATATTTTTGTTCCTTTTTCAAACTGAATAACCTTAGCAATAGCTAGGGAATGCAAAATATGGTTGGTATATAGGGTATCCATATTCTTTCTGGAAATCACATTTATCTGTGCATTCCAGTGCTCGTAAAGTTCTTGTAAATCAGTAAACTGTTCAATTTGTTTTTCCGTTAATTCAGGAAAATACTTATGGATTATTTGCATCTAGTATGCGTCTTTTACTCCAGACATAATTTTAAATAATTGCTCTCTACTTCTGTGTAATTGTGCTTTTACAGTTCCTAAAGGAATATCTAGAGTTTCTGCAATTTCATCATAGCTTAATTCTTTAAAATACCTTAGTTTTACTAAGTCACGATACTTTGGCTTTAACTGATTAACAATTTGGCGTAATATAGCTATTCTTTGTTTTTTTTCCATTTCCTGCTCAGGATTCAAATCCTTTGAAATTAAATCAAAAGTATTTCTTTTTCCATCTTCATCCAACATCATACTGTCTATGGAAATTGTAGGTAATTTATTCTTTCGCAAATAGTCAATACAATGATTTCGAGCAACTGTGTACAGCCAAGTGCTAAAAGCATAACTAGGAGTGTATAAGTGCAATTTCTTAAATGCTTTACCTAAGGATTCAATAGTTAAGTCTTTTGCTAATTCCTGATCTCCTACTTTTTCGTACAACATAAAGTAAAGCGGGTCACGGTAAAGTTTCATTAACTCATTATACGCTTTTGAATCTCCATCTTCCAAGGCTCTATTAACTAGCTTTAAATCTCGTTTTCCTTTTTCAGTCAAATTATCTGTCATCTACTCCATTTTTTTGGTTTACTTATAATATTCAATAATACAAAAATTCCTTGTATAGATAAATATACTATTTCGTACACTGGATGAATCCAATATAAATCTATAACTTTTAAAGCTTTCATTGCTTTATAATTAACTAGATATGAAAGAATGATTTTTACCCCTAATAAAATAGTGCAAAATTGCATAGGTGCTTTAAGTAAAAATAGCAATAAAAGAGAAGTCCAAAATAAAAACTGAGCATAAGGATATAGTGCTAAAAGGACTTTAAATTTTGTTTTATAAAGTGGTGCTGTTGTAATATGTCTTCTTTTCTGATACGCCCACTCCCCCCATTTTTCTATAACTGCTGATGTAGTGTGTGCTTGTTCAATAATTTCAATACTTACATTATTTTTAGTTGCAATTTCTTGTATAAACAAATCATCATCTCCTGAAGGAATATGCAAGTGATTGGCAAATCCTTTGTTTTCGAAAAACAAGGATTTTTTATATGCCATGTTGCGCCCTACACCCATGTAGGTTTGACCTACAAGCGCATAGGAAAGATATTGCTGAGCTACAATAAAAGTATCAAATCGGATTAGTTTATTTAATAAACCATTCTTTTTCTCATACCCTCCATAACCCAATACAATATCAGCTGTATTGAAATTGTTACACATCTGCAATGCCCAGTTTTTAGAGTTAGGCAGGCAGTCCGCATCAGTTAATAGTAAGTATTCATGCTTAGCTGTTTTAATTCCTAATGTAAGAGCAAGCTTCTTGCCTGGCCGTTGATTAATGTGTTTCTCAATAGTTACCACAACTAAGTTAGGATATTGTTTTTCAAATTCTTTTAGTAAAACAGCCGTATCATCAACAGATTGGTCGTTTACTACAATTACTTCATAATTAGGATAATCCTGATTAAGAATTACGGGTAACTTATCCTTTAGGTTCTGAAACTCATTTTTAGCGCAAACAATAATTGATACAGGTCCGCTAAAAGTTGAAACACTTGTTTTATAAGTATTTAATTTTAAGAAAAAATAAGCGTAATAAAACGATAGTAAGCCTAGGCTTACTATCGTTACTAATAATAAAGGATTAATAAACATTTAATTATTTAGCTAAATAATTCAAAATATTTTTTTCAACTCGATTAATCACATCACTTACATCTTCTTTTATAAATTTATCTCCAGTAATGTATTCAAATAATTCTATGTATCTTTCTGAAACTGAAATGCAATATTCTTCACTCATTTCAGGAATAGATTGCCCCTCTTTTCCTTGAAAATCATTTTCAATTAACCATTGACGTACAAACTCTTTTGAAAGTTGTTTTTGTTGTTCTCCTTTTGCAATATTTTCTTTATAACCTTTAATGTAAAAATAACGAGAAGAATCAGGTGTATGAATTTCATCAATTAAAGTAATTACACCATTTTTATCTTTTCCAAATTCATATTTAGTATCTACAAGAATTAAACCTTTTTCAGCTGCCATTTCTGTTCCTCTTTGGAAAATAGCTCTTGTATATTTTTCTAGTTGTAGGTAATCTGATTCAGCAACAATTCCTTGTTCTAAAATTTCTTCACGGCTAATATCTTCATCATGCCCTACATCAGCTTTTGTAGTTGGTGTTATTAAAGGGTTATCAAATTTTTGATTTTCCACCATTCCATCAGGCATTTCTACACCACATAAAATTCTTTTTCCTGCTTTATATTCTCTCCAAGCATGACCTGTTAAATATCCTCTAATCACCATTTCAACCATAAATGGATCACACATTTTACCTATTGTTACACTAGGGTCAGGAGTTGCTTCCATCCAGTTAGGCACAATATCAGCTGTTGCTGTTAAAAATTTTGCTGCAATTTGGCTTAACACTTGTCCTTTGTAAGGAATACCTTCTGGCAGTACATGGTCAAAAGCTGATATTCTGTCGGAAGCTACCATTACTAGTGTTTCATTATTTATAGTATACACATCTCTAACTTTTCCTTTGTAGAATTTTGTTTGTCCTGGTAATTGGAAATTTGTTCCTTTAATTGTATTAATCATTGTTTTTGTTTTTATATGCATTAATTATATCTTTTACTAATTTGTGTCTTATTACATCATTTTTATCAAGAGTTACAAAACTAATATCCTTGATGTCTTTCAATATGGTAATTGCGTTTATTAATCCTGATTTTTGATTTCTTGGTAAGTCAATTTGAGTTTCATCTCCTGTGATAATGAACTTAGCTGACCTTCCCATTCTTGTTAAAAACATTTTCATTTGCTGTTCTGTACTATTTTGACCTTCATCCAGTATCACAAATGCTTTATCCAAAGTGCGACCTCTCATAAATGCTAAAGGAGCAATCTGTATTGTTCCGTTTTCTATATATTCATTTAATCTTTCTATGGGAATCATATCAAAAAGCGCATCATATATTGGTTGCATGTAAGGATCTAACTTCTCTTTTAAATCGCCAGGAAGGAATCCTAAATTCTCTCCTGCTTCAACAGCTGGTCTTGTAAAGATTATTCTTTTTACTTGCCTGTCTTTAAGTGATTTGACTGCAATGGCTACTGCTGTGTATGTTTTTCCTGTTCCTGCTGGGCCAATAGCAAATAGCATATCGTTTTTTTCAATCTCACTAATCATTTTACGTTGGTTAGCAGTTCGTGCTTTTATTACTTTACCATTTTGTCCGTGTAAAATAATATCATCTTTTGTTTTTAGAATTTCTAACTCATCCCCTTCAACTAAACATTCAATTTGATTTATGGTAAGAGAATTATATTGATTAATGTGTTTTATAAAAGCCGTTAATTTCTGTTCAAAATATTTAATCTGATCAGTACTTCCTATTGTTTTTAATTGTTCTCCTCTAGATATAATCTTAATTTGAGGAAATAAAGTTTTTATCTTATCTAACTTGCTGTTATTAGTTCCAAATAGTTTTATTAACTCAATGTTACTAAGTGTTATTAATTTTTCACTCATTAACTATACTGTTCATAGATTTATTTTAATTTTGGTGTTACAAAAATAACAATATTTTAACTACTTCATCAATAGCTTTTCATAATAAATGGCAATAATTACACTTACAACTGATTTAGGGACAAAGGATAGCTATCTTGCATCAGTAAAAGGAAGCATTTATAGTCAATTAGATGACGCTAAAATTGTTGATATTACGAATAATATTACTGCTTTTAATATACCCCAAGCTGCTTTTGTATTACGTAATTGTTATAAAGATTTTCCTGTAGGTAGTATTCATATTATAAGTGTTGATGATGAGTTAAGTATTGAAAACGAGCATTTAGCAGTAAAAGCAAATGGCCATTATTTTATTGGGACTGACAATGGACTTTTTTCTTTATTATTAACTGAGATGAAAGCAGAAAAGATAATCCAATTAAATATTGCTCAAGAATCAAATTGCCTAACATTTGCTACAAAAAATATTTTTGCTTCTGCTGCATGCCATTTAGCTAGAGGCGGAACAATGGAGATGATTGGTACAGTTGTTAACGATTACCTTATACATAGAACAGATTTAAAAGCTGTAAAAGAAAAAGATTTAATTAAAGGAGTTATCGTTTATAATGATAATTATGGAAATGCTATCACCAATATTGATAAAGCAATGTTTCTAGATATTCAAAAAGGTAGAGATTTTATTATTTATTATGGTAGAGAGGATGAAAAAATTACTATTATTTCTGAAAAATATAATGATGTTCCTCCAGGAGATAAGCTAGCTATTTTTGGAGAAAACCAACAACTTCAAATTGCTATGAATAAAGGCACGGCAAACACCTTATTAGGCTTAAAGTTACATGAAATTATTAGAATAGAATTTAAATGATTGCACTCTTTAGAAAAGAAATAAGTGTCTTTTTTAGTACGCCTATTGGTTATTTAATTATTGGTATTTTTCTATTGATAAATAGTATTTTATTATGGTCGGATTTTAGCGATATGAATATTCTAAGCTACGGCTATGCTGACATGGATATTTTTTTTACTAGCGCTCCTTTGTTCTTTTTATTGTTTATCCCTGCTATAAGTATGCGTATTTTTACTGAAGAATATTCATCAGGCACTATTGAAACTTTAATTACTAAACCAATTACCTCATTGCAGATTATCTTAGCCAAGTTTTTAGCTGTTTTTATTTTGGTTTTATTTACCATACTTCCTACACTAATTTATGTAGTTAGTATTTACTATTTGGGAGAGAGCGTTGGCAACCTTGATTTAGCAGGTATTATGGGTTCATATTTTGGCTTAATCTTTTTATGCGCACTCTTTTCAGCTATTAGTATCTTTGCTTCATCTCTAGCAAATAATCAGATTATTTCCTTTGCATTTGCTATTTTACTAAGCACTTTATTTTATTTTGGATTTGATGTACTAAGTGAACTTCCCATTTTTAAAAATTTTGATTTGATTATTCAGCAAATAGGAATTTCTTTTCATTATGATATGATGAGTAAAGGCTTGGTCAAACTTTCTGATATTATCTATTTTTTATCATTTACCATTTTATTTATTAAGCTTACTGAACTTGTTATTACTGAAAGAAAATCATAATGAAGGCTAATAAATACATATCAACAGCTTTACTTATTGTACTTGTATTATTTATAAATATACTCAGCAGCTTTATTAATTGGAATGTTGATTTAACGGCTGATAATAAATATTCTTTTGCTAAGGCATCAACTACAATAATTAATAGTTTAGATGATAAGTTGTTTATTAAAGTATATCTGGAAGGTGACTTTCCTGCAGAATTTAAAAAACTACAAAAATCAACTGAAGATTTACTTAAACGATTTAAAGCAATAGGAAATAAAAATATTGATTTTGAGTTTATTAATCCTAACAATGTTGCCAATGATATCGAGAAATTAGCTTTATTCAAACAATTAGTGAAACTGAAGTTATCCCCTACTGATTTAGAAATTATAAAAGATGGAAAACAAGTAAATCAGATTGTTTTCCCTGGAGCAATTATTTATTATAAAGACAAACAATCAGCTGTCAATTTTTTAAAGCAATCGCCAGGAGAAACACCAGGAAGTAATATCAATACTTCTATAGAAGGGCTTGAATATGAATTTGTATCAGCTATTGAGCATTTAACCAAAAATAGGTTAACTAAAATTGCTTTTTTAGAAGGAAATGGAGAGTTAAGCGAACAACAAGTTTATGATATTACAGAATCAGTACTAGATGACAATTTCAACCTTTCCTATTACTATAAAGTTGACCGATTTAATATTAAGGAATTTACCATTGATAGCACTACTATGCTGCCTGATTTATCAAGACAATTAGTCCTTTTAAATTCCTACAAAGCTATCATAATAGCAAAGCCAACTATTCCTTTCAATAACTTGGACAAACTCCTTATTGATCAGTACATTATGCAGGGAGGTAAAGTACTATGGTTGGTTGATGGAGTTAAGGCAAGTATGGATAGTTTACAGAATAAATCAGGAACTTTTATTGCCACTAAAAATGTATTAAATATTGAGGATCAACTCTTAAGATATGGAGTGCGTATTAATGCAAATTTGATTGAAGATTTGCGATCTACTAAAATCCCTATTATAACAGGATACAGCAATAATAAGCCCCAACAATCTTATTTTAGTTGGCCCTACTCTGCTTTATTAGTTTCGAATAGTAATCATCCTATTTCAAAAGGTTTAGATGGGATAAAATGTGAATTTGTCAGTTCAATAGATACCATTAAAAATAACATTCGAAAAACTATTCTTCTGCACAGTTCCAAGGAAAGCAGATTGAATCCTGCTCCTAGTAAAATTAGTTTAGGCATTTTGGAAAACCCTCCAACTACCAATAGTTATAATAAAGAATTTTTATCAATAGCTATCTTGCTAGAAGGAGAATTCGAATCCGTATTCAAGAATAAATTAGTCCAGAAAAATAAACAGATACAATTTATTGAAAAAAGTGTAAGTACTAAAATGATAGTTGTAAGTGATGGAGATATGATTGCTAATGATTTAAGTAATTCTGGAGGGATTTATTCACTTGGTTATGACAAAAATTTAAAATTCACTTACTCTGGAAACAAACATTTTATAATCAATGCTGTGCAGTACCTTTGTGGTGATAATAGTTTATCACATTTAAAAGTAAAGGAGCTTAGCTTAAGAATGTTAGATAAAAAAAAGATTCAAAAAAACAAATTTATCATTCAGCTAATAAATATTGCTCTTCCAATATTATTATTATTAATATTTGCCTTATTTTTTGTAAGGTATAAAAAAAGAAAATATGGCTAAAAAACAATTGTTATACCTTGCACTTATTATACTAATGGCTGCATTAATTTGGTTTCTATCTTCTGATAGTAAATCAACTATTAGTCTTGAAAATAATTTTGCAATAAGTGACACAGCATCAGTAAGTAAAATATTTATTGCTGACAGAAATGGTACGACTATTACCTTGAATAGAAATGAAAAAAACTGGGTAGTTAATAATAAATATGAAGTTAGAAAAGATGCGATTAATACTATCCTTACTACTATCAATCAAATTAGAATTCAAAGACCAGTTTCAAAAAATGCTTTTGATAATGTGATTAAAAATTTAGCCACTACAGGCGTAAAAATTGAAATTTATACAAATCAAGAAACACCTAACAAAACCTATACTATTGGTAGTTCAACCTCAAATCATTTAGGAACTTATATGTTTCTTTCTGGCAGTGAAATTCCTTTCATTACTCACATCCCTTCCTTTAATGGCTTCCTCTCCCCAAGATACGGAATTCAAGGAAATAAATTAAGTGAAAAGGATTGGCGAACAACTAATATATTTAGTTTAAAAGCTGAAAAAATCGTAAGAGTTATAGTGAATCATTTTCAAGAGCCTGAAAAATCATTTACCTTAACTACAGCATCAATGATTTTACTTAATAATTCAGAAAATGAAGTAAGTTTTAATCCAGAAAAAGCATTACAATTACTAAATGCTTTTAAACTATTAAATTGTGAAAGCTATAAGGATGAAAAAGAGAAAATAGAGTTTGCTACACCCCTACACGAACTAATTGTAAATAATGATACTTTACGAACTTATGCTATTGCAGGTAAGTTTATAAAAGACAAGGAAGATAACTTTACTGTTAAACGAATGCATGCTACATTGAATAATGGAGAGCTTATGCTTATACAGGATTATGTTTTCAACAAAGTGTTAATTACTATTGATCAATTACAGTAATAAAAAGCTCAGCTATATCAATAGAAAAATTATATTTGACACTTAAAATAAATCACTAAAAAACACAACTCATAGAATGAAATTTATAGTTAATAGTACAGCATTGTTAAGGGAATTACAGAAACTAAATGGAGTTATTAGTTCAAGTAATACTTTGCCAATTTTGGATAATTTTTTATTTAATATAAGTAATAATAAAATGTCAATTATTGCTTCTGATTTAGAAACGACTATGATGTCCTCTATTAGTGTTGAGGCTGATGAAGATGGAAAAATTACTATTCCTGCTCGAATTTTAATTGACACCTTAAAAACCTTTTCTAATCAGCCTTTATCCTTTATTATCAATAACATTACTTTTGGAATTGAGATGAGTTCAGAACTTGGGAATTATAAATTAGCAGGACAAAATGCTGATGAATTTCCTAAAATGCCAACTTTACAAGCCTCATCCTCAACTACTATTAAAGGAGATGTACTCGCTAATGCTATTAACAAAACTTTATTTGCTAGTGGTAATGATGAGTTGCGCCCTGTTATGTCAGGAGTGTTCTGCGAGCTTTCAAGCGAGCAAACAACATTTGTAGCTACTGATGCTCATAAATTAGTTAGACACACTCGTACGGATGTAAAGTCAGATAAGACTGCATCTTTTATTCTTCCTAAAAAACCATTAACTATTCTTAAAAATAATATTGTTGATGATGCTGATATAACTTTAGAATACAACGAAACAAATGCTTTGTTCTCTTTTGGTAATATTACTATTATCTGCCGTCTTATTGATGGTAAATATCCTAACTATGAAGCAGTAATTCCTAAAGAAAATCCTAATAAGTTAACAATTGAAACTGCAGCTCTTTTAAGTTCTATCAAAAGAGTTTCTATTTATGCCAATAAAACGACTCACCAAATCCGTTTTAAGGTTGCAGGTAGTGAATTACAAATAACATCAGAAGATTTAGACTTTTCAAATAAAGCGGAAGAAAGGTTATCATGCCAGTATGAAGGAGAAGATATGGAAATTGGGTTTAATTCTAAGTTTGTAATTGATATGTTAAACAATATTGGTGCTGAGCAAATTTCAATTGAAATGAGTGCGCCAAACCGAGCAGGTATTATATTGCCGCTTGATGGTTTAGAAGAAGGAGAAAATACTCTTATGTTAGTAATGCCAGTAATGTTAAATTCTTAATAAAAAACTATGAAAAAAATAGCATCAATTTTAGTTATTTCATTTTTAACTATTGCAACTAGTGCTCAAAGTTTAATCCCAATGAAATATGGAATTAAATTTGGAGCAAATATTTCAAATATTATTTCTACTCCTAATGAAGGAGTAAAGAATATTGAAACTTCATCACAAATAGGGATTGCAGGAGGTTTCTATATGGAAATTGCTTTAAATGACAAATGGTATATCAATCCTGAGCTTATTTACTCTCAAAAAGGTGCTTCCTTTACTTATGAATACACGCATGATTATGATCCAAACCAAAGTGATGTACATAACACATCAAATGAATTGAAATTAGCATATGTTGAACTAAATCCTACAATAAGCTATAAAGCTACTGATAAATTGGCTCTAAATTTTGGCCCTTCAGTTTCTTTTATTCTTACTCCTGATTATACCCTAACTGATAAAGGTCAAAATGATAATTATCTATTACATTTACAATCACCAGCAGAATTACCAGATGGAACTTATGAAGAAGAGACAATAGATGTAGGTGTTAATTTAGGGATTTCATATTATTTAACTGAGAACTTCTTAATTGATTCTAGGGTGAATACTAGCCTTATGAAAGCGGGAACTGTTGCAAAGATAAAGGATATAGGAATTGTAAATGGAATGCTCATTAATGATCCAGAAATAAATGTTTATGAAATAAAAAATAGTGTTATTTCATTTTCTATTGCTTATTTATTTTAATAAATAAACTATTCTAATGAAAATTTAAAGCTTGCATATGCAGGATTTTTTATTTAACTATTATAAATAGTTATGATATATTATATATAATAATTACTTATTTGTTTGGATTTACTATTTTTGCAATGAAATAATTTATACTAAAAGAATGAAAAAAATAATTACTCTTGGAATAATCACTTTATTTACACTAAACTTAAGTGCACAAAAAATAGAAAAAGGAATTTGGCAAATTGAAATTGGTACAGGCTTAGATATAGGATTTAATTGGGTAACCGGAGGTGAATTTGATGAAAAAATAACATCTAACGGAACTATAATATCTGAAGCAGATGGAGATTGGAGTGATTTTTATAATTCGCAAACAAATTTTCAATATGATTTGGATGCTACAAATTTTGATGATTGGGAAGATAGATTTTTAAAAAATGTAAGTTTTGGTTATTTTGTTGCTGATGGATTTTTAATTGGTTTGGGTTTAGATTTAGGAGGTTTCAATACAAATGATGATGATACTACTATGATTAACAGACTAAACAATCTTACATTAGGAGCGACACCCAAATTAAGATACTATATAGAAACAGGAAGAGGTAATGCAATGTTTTTTGAGACTTCATTTGGAATTGGGTTAACTAATGACAAAAACAATATAGATCTAGAGAATGGTGATTGGACAGAAGATAAGAGCAGTAGTTTTGGCTCTAACATTGGAATAGCTGTAGGTTGGTCACTATTTAACTTTAATAGTAGAGAGATATTCTCAGTTGAGCCAATTATTGGCTTTAACATTGGATCTGGAACAACAAACAGCACATTTACTTCTTATAACAAAACTGCTGATATTAAATATATTGAAGATAGAACCGATAAATTTAGTTCAATGGGTGCTTATGCTAAAATTAAATTAGCCTTTCACCTAGGAAGACATTTCTGGTCGCACTAATCAATGCTGATGCCCTCTAGCATCATCCGGTGTTATCTTGAGGTCTATAATAATTTCCTCAGTAAAAGGATTGTCACTTTTCTGCATTCCTTCTAGTATTGGTTGCCCAGCATCTACCCAAGCAGAATACCACAAATTACCGATAGCTATTATTGAAAGCCTTAATCGTCTTTCGACCATACCATCTAATTTGGTATGATAAGCTAGTGAATAATCAGCAGATTTTACTTTTATAGTTTTTGTTCCTCTTTTTTCATAGGAATACTGCTTGTCTTGTTCAAACTCTAGAGACAACTCCTTCTCAAATAACAGGACTGAATCTAAAGAATTAAAACTACTTTCAACTGCCTGCCAAGCTACATCTAACACTGAATATTGATATTCAGCAGTACCAACCAAATAATCATAATTATCAGCAAAAAGTTCAGGTAATCTGCTTTCCCAAAAGGCATGGATCCCCTTTTGATTTGTTAGCTGACCGTCATAATTTTCAGTAGTATGTAATGGGACATGTGCATCAGAAACATAATGCCCTAAATCAGCAGAATTTTTCAGAATATAATCAATATCCTTTTCCTGAAAGGCTTTTACTAATCGGTTATAGACAGTTTGAATATGCCAAGGAACAATGCCATATGCAAGTAGAGTATCTTGTGAAAATTTTTCTACAGCATCCGTCCATTTTCTGGGCATTTCCTGAAAAGGATTTTCACCATAATGATCTATGTCAATATAGTGCCTAGGTGCCTCTTCTTTTATCGCATACCTCCTTTTATCAGCATCAACAGCATGCTCAGTTAAGTGGTCAATATGTTTTTTATAAAAGCCAACTAATTCTTCCGGCAGGGTAAATACAGCATATCTATTTACTCTTTTATGGGCGTAAAATCCCCATGGGATTGAAGCGCATAAGATTGAACTTAAAAACAAAAAAAATACAATTATTTTAAAGTTTCTATTCATCTTATAACATGACTAATTTATCTCCTTTTAGTATTGGAATAACATCTGATTTAATTGGTGGTGATAAACAAAAACGAGTGTCATCTTCCATATTTAATGATTTTAATCTTCTCCTATGGGAAGAATCACCTAAATAAGTAAATAAATCACCATTTGCATTATTCAATAATTGCTTAGAAGCAAATAAGGAATCACAGTTAGAATCATACTTACCTGAATCTAATAATAGAGTAGCTAAACTTCCTGCAAAAATTGGATCTTCCAAATTAAACACCCCTTTCCAACCTGAACACAAAATAATCACATCATTATGTTCTTCAATTAAATACGTTGCAACTGCTTCAATATTGATATAAGAAGCAGTAATCACTTTATGCTCTCTTGCATTATGGATTGCTTTAGTTCCATTCGTTGTCGTGAGTACTAATGTTTTCCCCTTAACATCCGCATTGATATAATGAAAGGGAGAATTTCCATAATCAAAACCCTCAATTGGCTTAGCATTACGTTCAGCAGCAACAATATATCCTTCTTTACCTTTATAGGAAAGTGCTTCATCCAAAGTTTGCACCGGTATAACAGCCTCTACTCCCTCCATAAAAGCAGTAGAAATTACTGAGGTTGCTCTTAATACATCAACTACAACTACAGTTGATTTCCCATCAGCATATTTTTCAAACTGATCGGCAGTAAAGCAAACCGATATATTTTTATTTTCTAACATTATTTCAAAAATGGTAAAGAAACTACTTCAGCCTTTATTTGTTTTTTACGTACTTGAATATAAACCTCACTCCCAACTTCAGAAAGTTCTTTTGTAACATATGCCATTGCAATTGCTTTATTTAAACTAGGAGACATAGTACCAGAAGTAACAATACCAATCTCAATACCATTTTCATCAACAATTGGATATCCATTACGAGCAATTCCTTTATCAACAACTTCCAATCCAACTAATTTTCTAGTTGCACTTCCCTCCTTTTGGTCTTTTAATTGTTTATGATTTATAAACTCTTTTGTGAATTTAGTGATCCAACCAAGTCCTGCCTCAATAGGTGATGTTGTATCATTAATATCATTACCATATAAACAAAAGCCTTTCTCCAAACGCAAAGTGTCTCTTGCGGCAAGCCCTATAGGTTTTAGTTCTATTGAAGTACTAAAAATAGCCTCCCAAACCTGTTTTACAGATTCATTTTTAATATAGAGTTCAAACCCAATTTCACCAGTATAACCCGTACGAGATAGAATTACATCCTCAACACCTGCAATATTCCCAATTTTAAAATTGTAGTATTTTATTTCTGATAAGTTAACGACAGTAAGTTCCTGTAAAAGTTCAATTGACTTAGGGCCTTGCACAGCTAATAAGGAATAATTATCCGATTGATTATTGATCGCACATCCAAAGGTATTATGCTTATTAATCCAAGCTAAATCTTTTTCCATATTTGATGCATTAACCACTAATAAATAACTATTTTCAGCAAGCATATACAACAAGAAATCATCCACTATTCCACCATCAGTATTAGGTAAACAAGTGTATTGAATTTTACCAGGTTTAAGTTTACTTACATCATTAGTTGTAATGTATTGTAAGAAATCTAGAGCTTTTTCGCCACTAACAAAAACTTCCCCCATGTGAGAAACATCAAAAACACCAACTTCATTTCTAACGGTAAGGTGTTCTGCTTTTACACCCTCATATTGTACTGGCATGTTATATCCTGCAAATTCCACCATTTTCCCTCCAATACTTTCATGCACCTGAGATAATACTAATTGTTTCATCTTTTTTTTGGTAAATTTATATTAATTAGCCAATTTATAACTCACTTTATCTAAACTTTCAGGACTACCAACAACTGTTACAATATCCCCTAGTCTTAGCCTAGTAAACCCATGACAAATTAGTGCATTATCTTTCCTATGAACAGATAAAATAATTGCATCTTGAGGGAAACGTAAATCCCTCAGTGCCATACCATGCATTTCTTTTGCCGTTATTTCAATATCAATAGTGTCTTTACCATCTTCCATGCCCAGTAATAAGGATGTAGCTTGTGGAGAGCGCACAAAATGATCCAGCAAACTAACCATTGCTGTATTTGGCTCTACTATTTTAGCATCTAATTTTTGGAATTTCTCTGCATTATTCCTATCATTTAACCTTACAATTAAGTTTTTAGTACCTAAGGATTCATAAGCATTATTTGCAATTATTAAATTATCATCATCCGAAAGCATAGTAACAATAGTATTTGCTTTTTCACATTCCAGTTGCTTAAATGCAGTATTATCCAAAGTTTTAATATGAACTATCTCTGCATTGTCAATATCTTTTGTTTTATCCTTAGTTAGTTGAGTAGCAATTTTCACACTCCACCCTTGGCTTATCAATTGTGTAGCAAGGGCAATAGATTGATTTTCATATCCAAAAATAATGGCATCACGAATGACATCACCATCCTTAGAATTTGCCTTGGTATGTGCTTCATCCATCAAATTAATTGCCCATTTAAACAATGGAGGGCCAACAATAAGATTAATAACAATAACTGCAACCAATAAGGTTAAAAACTCCTCACCCCAAGCAGGAAATTCCTTTGCAACAATAGTAGAAAGCCCTATTGCCACACCAGCTTGTGTTACATAAGACATCCCTCCTAATAAGTTGTATTTCATTTTATCACCAGCAAAAACACCCCCTACAACTGTACCAATAATAACACTTATTAGTCTAATAAAAAATAATAATAACGCAATTTGCCAAACCGATAATAATAAATCAATGGATAATGACAAACCTGTAAGGGTAAAGAAAGCTATATAAACAAAAGGACCTACTTTTTCCATAATGGTTAAAAACTCAAAGCGGAAATTAGTGTAATTAGCTACCACAAAACCAGCAATAATACAGATTAATAAAGGTTCTAAAAACACCTCATGCCCTATCCACTCTTTAGAATACACCCCAATATAATGCGTAAACACATACACTAAATAACCTACAAAAACAATAATGACTGCTTTGTAATTCTCCTCCATTTTAAGTGACATTATTTTTGATAGCAAACGCCCTAAACCATAACCTAAGGCAAAAGAAACTAACAATTCAGCAAGTAAAGCAATAATAAAGACAACACCAATTACATCATTATTTATCATTGACTTAGATGATGCAAGGACAATGGTAAATAAGATAATTACAAATACTTCCTTTACAACTGTAACTCCTAGTACTGTTGATGTAAAAGGGCCTTTAGCACGTAACTCATTAATAACTGCAATGGCAGATGAAGGCGAGCGTGCAACAAAAATAGTACCCATAAATAAAGCAATAACTAATTTATTATTTACTGACAAATCAGCCATAAAAGGAATTTGATTTGCCAAGAAGTAAATGATAGTACTACTCATACTAAATATGATAAATAATTGCCCAAATGTTATCCAAGAGATTTGTTTTATTCTATTCCTAAGCTCCTTTAAATAAAGCTCAGAACCTGCAGCAAAAGCAATAAAAGCCAATGATAAATCATTAATAAATCCTAATTTTAAATGAATTCCAGTTGGCACCATTTTAAGGATAAATGGACCTGCAATGATGCCAACAAATAAAATACCTGTAATAATTGGTAAATGTAATTTAGTAAACAACTTTGAGATTTGACTAGAAGCAACTGCAATAATCACAAAAGCAACTAATAATATAAGGGTTTCTGACATGTGTATTTTTAATTTAGGTAAAGATAAAAAAAACCTTAATAATATAAAGCATAAACCTAATGCTATTTATTTGCAAGCCACTAGAAAAAATATTTTACTTGTTCCATCAGAAAGCCCTATAGATACTGTTTCTGACTTAACAGCTGAAAATGATTTATTAGTTATTGGTACAACTAGAAAAGATACTTGGTCAACTATGCTATTTGGTACAGGAAAAGATAAGTTTGCTGTAAATTCAGCTTGTTCTGTACTAAGGCTTACTTTAAAGGACTAGGCTATTCAATTATTATCTTCTTCTCCACTGTACCATTATTGAAATGGTAAAATAAATGGGTATTTTTAATTGCATTAGTTGTTCGGCCTAAAATATCTGTAATGTTTAATAATACTTTTTTACTAGTTAACTCATTAATATTAGTACTCACACTAACAGATATAGTTACTGAAGAAGTATCTAACAAACAACCTCCATTAGTTAAGGCCGATAAGGTAATAGTATAATTACCACTAGTTGTATACACATGGGTTGGATTCTCATCAAAAGAAGTATTTCCATCACCAAAATCCCATACTAGACTTTCATAATTAGTAGAAAGGTTTGTAAAGCTAACACTATCATTATCTTGATAAAAATCAAGTTCAGCATTAAAGATATTCCAAACCCCAAAACTATCCAATACTGTACTACTCCCTATTTGCTGCAAACTAAGGGCAGTAAGCGAATCAATAGCATTTGGCCAATATGTACTACCAACTGCACTCTTTTTAAAGATACTAGTATAAAAAGTACAAGCCGCCAAATAACTTCCATAAATGCTAGGATGGCTATTATCAGAAGAATATAAATTAATAGTACTATCTATTGCAATTAATGCCTTCCAAGCCATGCCCACTGGAGCACAAGATGAGCTATCGTTAAAAGTCATTTCTAAATAACTTTCCCTTAACCTTTGCTGCATACCCTGATAAGTACAAATAGGTGGGTAATTTTGGCAATTCTGCTGATCGCCATACTTCCTACCCCAAGTCATAAAAAATAAAGGTTCTGTACAGATTGAGTTCGCATGAATAGAATCCACTAAAATTTTAGCATAAGGATAAGTATCATTAGCCACTTGTCCTGAAGAAAATGAAGGTTCTTGACTCTGCGCTTGCAATACTACATAATCCCATTGCTGTTGATTAATTTTGTTAAGTGTTTGTGTATTTGTACTATGTGCATTAAAATTAGCGCCACCAGGGGTACTACTATCATATATAAGCGTATCACCAAAAGATAAGGCTATTTGCTTTACCAAGTTAGGTAAATCATTTACATAAGTATAAGAATTCCCAATAAAAAGAACTTCTTTTTTTTGCTGAGCAATAATTAATAAAGGTAGAAAGGCACATATTAGTATACCTTTTTTCATTATTCTATAATTATTTTTTTCTCTACTGTTCCATCATCATATATATAGAACAATGGTGTTTTTGCTGTTGCATCTACATCTCTACCTAATACATCAACTATTTTAGTTAACTTCTTGTTCGAATTAAATTCATTAATTGTAGTTGTTATACTTTCACAAGGAACCTCAACTTCAATGTTATAATAGAAATAATAGTAGCCAGATTCACTTGCACTATTTCCAGTAATAGTCATGATTGAACCAATATTATACGGGTAAATTGCTCCAGCATCATTTCTATACAATCCAGAATTTCCATTTGAAATCC
>JACKQG010003669.1_pt1 | contig 18576 bp, 11 predicted proteins | sample 8237621 | NCBI WGS metagenome assembly JACKQG01 (sample SAMN15677084, study PRJNA649215) | marine metagenome | biome: marine; feature: Black Sea; material: saline water; isolation source: suspended particulate matter (SPM) from the Black Sea western gyre | collected 2013-06-09/2013-06-10 | depth... | reverse complement strand
GGGCGGCGGGGGGGGGCCTCCCGCCGGCTCCTCCCGGGGGGCCGCCGTGCGAACGCTGGATGCGTTGATACACGAGCGACCGCCGTTGGCCGCCACCGACGTGACAATCAGGTCCAGGGAATCCGCCCAGGACGATGAACGATCCGGCCCAAGCAGGACCTTGCTGTAGCCGGGCCCGTGAATTTCGACCCGTGGATCGTTCAGCCAAGGTCGCACCGTCGGTCCTGCGCCGAACATCATAGAACAACCGCATTTTCGCAATATCACACCAGCGCCGTCATGTCCGCACGGGTAGTAGCCGAACGCCGTCTCGGGCAGCCCCGCCAATCGTAAAGCCTCCAGCATTCGGAGCGGCGTCCACGGCTCCCGTTGACCGGGCTTCAACGCTACCGGCGTTCTCAATGCAATCGCCGGTATCCACAACGCATGCACACCGGGCGAGTTGGCGGGCAGTATGGCACCGAAACGTCGTGCTCGTGCGGCGTAGCTGATAACGTGCCCGTCTCGATGTCCGAAGCCGCCATCCAACGTCGCCAGATCTAGCCCGCCGGTCAGACCGTCTAGGATCTGGCTCATGTTGGCCATGGCCGCTTCGATCTTCTTCATGTTCTGACGGCACAATTCGTGCGGCAGCCCCGTCGTGGCGGATTGAGCAGCGACGAATTGCTCGGGCGATTGATTCTGGTCTCCGATCGGCAAGTCGGCGAGCATGAAATGCTCGGCCGCCTGGCGAAGTCGATCGAGGATGTCCGCGGAAGCCAGTGTCTGAAAGCCCGACCATACATCTTGCAGCAAGTCTCGCGAAACCAGCCCCGCGTTGGCCTGACTGACTACGGCCACCGGTTCGCCCGTGGCGTAATCGCGCAGCGTCAGCAGTTCTTTGCTGAAATATGCTCGGCCCGATCGCAGGATGGGGATGTTCCACATCAATAGACGCCCTCGACCACGTTCGCTTCCATCTTGCGGAACGGCCGCACGTCGCCCGCGCCGTCCCAAGGATACTGGGGAATCGGTCGCGTACGAATCACCTCGTCGCGTTCCAGGAAACCGGGCATGAAGAACTCTTTGGTCAGCGTGGTCAGCTTCGTCCGGCCGCGTTCACCGTAGTCCACCAGTTGGTCTGGATTGTCCGGGTCGACGACGCGCAGCACTGCCCGTGGCTGAGGGGCGTGATAGATGATCATGTAGTCGTCGGCCGGATCGAACGGCTTGTGACATGCCAGGCCCATGAGCGTGTTGCCGTAAGTGGGAACGAACTCGGCCCCCTCCAGCAGTTCCTCGCGGGCGAACCGATGAAACTGGCTCGTCATCTCCGTTCCACCGCAAAAGACGCCCTTGATGCCGACTTGGCGCAACGAGACCTTTTCGCACAGGGCTTCCAGCAGCTTTGGCGTGGTGAACATGCATTGGATATCATCGTGCGCCCGCAGCAATGTAAGGGCCTGTTGGACGACGTGCTCCTTGTAGTCCTCGACCGCGTCGATCTGCCCCTTCTTGATCAACCGAATGACCCAGCGAGGATCCATGTCGACGCAGAAACAGATGCCGCCTCGCACTTGGGCTAGATGCTCGATCGCCAACCGCAGACGACGTGGGCCGGAAGGCCCCAAATGAAGCCAGTTGGCACCGCGGGGAAATCCCTCGTCGCTGAGCATCTCGCTGAACATCGAATAGTCGATACGGAAATCGTCCGCGCTAATGCGGCTCTTCGGCACACCCGTACTGCCGCCAGTTTCGAACACGTAGATGGGCTGATCGGCCAGCCCGTTAGGCACCCATCGCCGCACGGGGCCGCCACGCATCCAGTCGTCCTGGAACAGGCCGAACCGCTCCAAATCGTCATAGCCGCGGATCTCCTGGCGAGGGTCCCAGTCAAGCCCTTCGGCGAATTCCAACCAAAACGGACAGCCCGTCTCCGGATTGAAATGCCACTGGACGACTTCGCGCGTCCAGGCATCGAGGCGTTCACGAGCCTCTGCGACGCTCGCCTCCAGGTCCGTCTTTGGCCGCTCTTGAACGACACTCATTAATTCACCTCATCCGGATCGCTCGTGGCGTCTTCTTGAATGGCATACAGCCTAGTGCGGCTCGATATGTACAGCACGCCATTGGCTGCCACTGGCGTTGTGTACACCGAGTTGCCCATATCAGCCTCGAACAGGACCTTCTCTTCGCGTCCCGCTCTGAAGACGACAACATGGCCGTCCTCGTCGCCCATAAACACCTTGCCGTCCACGACATACGGCGAACTCCAGACAGCGGCCAGCATGTCATGCGTCCAAAGCGTTTTCCCGGTGGCCGCGTCCATGGCGCGAAAGATCCCGGTCAGATCGCAGAAGTAGAAAACGCCGTCATGAACGGCAGCAGTGCTCAGCGACCTCTGCACCTCGTCGTTGTGCCAGATTGCCCCTGTCTTGGTGATGTCTCCCCGCTTCGTAGCGTCGACGGCATACAGATGCCCGGGCCCTTCGCCGTGCTCGGGGTCCTGGCCTACCGATATGTAGATTCTGTCCTCGTGGATGACAGGCGTGGCAATGATATTGTTTCGCGTCCCGTGGCCACCGAGTTTCCACACGGATTCTTCCGGATTGCACTGGAACGACCAGAGCAACTCGCCATCGCTGGGAGCGAACGCATACAGCCGCCCGTCGCCACCAGGGAACACAGCTTGCCGGACGCCGCCAATCGTGCCTAACGCCGGACTGGACCACTGGCCATGCAAGACGTCTTCCCCCGGATCGGCGTTTTCCCACACAACCTCGCCAGTCTGCTTATCCACGGCGATGAAGCTTGGCGCGAACGGGTCGGGCAAGACGATATGGCCTTCGTCGACGCCGTTGCCCGTGCAAAGATAGACTAGCTGCTCGTCAAACGTGGCCGAACTGGTAGCCAGGTTATGAGGAAATACCCCAAGTTCGTCCATCATATCGAGCTTCCAGACGATGTCTCCGTCGATCTCGTCCGTCAGCTTCTCGTCGGTGAACGGGCCGTCGTTTTCGCCGTCGAGGAATCCCTCCAAGTCCGCACACACCAGTTCACAACGATTGCTGACGTAATAGAACCGGTCGCCGTCCACAGCAGGCGACGAACAGATGCCCTGACGCGGCCAATCGTTCACCCGGCCTGCAGGCAGCTTGTCGTGAGTCACCTGCCAGAGGAACTTCCCGTCCTTCTCGCGGAAGCACATGATCACGCCCTTGTCGCCCGTAGACTTCGGCTGACGCTCGGCTTGGTTGTTGGTGCCGATCAGCACTTTGCCGTGTGCGATCACGGGGTTGCCGTACGACTGTGATCCCAGTTGCGCCTGCCACTTGACGTTGCGACCCGTCTCGATATCCCAGGACGTCGGAATCCCTTTCTCCACAGTGTTGACCATGTTGCGGTCACCGTCGCCGCCCCACATGATCCAGTCGTCGGCCTTCAGATAGCCACTGGCGATGGCTACGATCGCCGCACACGTGGCCAGCAGCACTACGTTTCGGTTTGTCATGATCATTGCACTTTCGGTTTGGTATGTTTTGGTGGATCCACTTCTGACGTGTCAGCGGTAGACGCGGACGTTGTCGTAGTAGACCGGTGCCATCGAGTAAGCGTACAGGCCGGCCGAGCCCTCAAGGTTCGGTTGCGGGTCCAAGGCATCTAACATCCAAGACTCCGGCTCCGCCTCGTCACGCGGCCAAACCTTTACACGCACGCGGGCTTGGTTGTCCTCCAAATCCACTCGGAACTTGACTGTGTACCAGCGGTCAGGATCCCACGCGTATTCAACACGCTCCTCGAAACGCGGGCCTGGCACCCAGGACACGACGCGCAGCCGTTTGACTCTTCCGTACATCTCCAGGCGATATCGGGCATTGATCAACCCAACATCGCCGCGACGTCGTTTGACCTGCTCGCCTCTCACGTCGGCCTGCACCGTGTAACCGGTTTTCAGCGGTGGCGTAATATAGACCCGCGAACGATTGAATTTCGGCCCTCGACTGTCGGCCAGCTTCTTCAGTACCTTCGAACCTTCTACCGTCACAATGTCATGTTTCGCCTTCGAGACCCCGATCCACCAGTTCAATAGGTCCCCGTCTTCGTACGCTTCGAAGTCTTCGACAATTGGCTGGGCCGATACCATTCGCACACGCGCTGAAGCGTTCAGCTCACCACACCGAGCCGTGACCGTTCCGATGCCTCCTTTCAGCTCTCCGGCCGTGAATCGACCCGCGTCGTCAATCGAACCCTCTGACCCCGAATAGGACCATTTAACTTCGACCGGATCCAGCGAGCGTCCGCCGTCGTCAAACGAGGCGACGCGAAACTGAATACTCTTGCCCGGCTCCATAAGGACTTCACAGGGCCGCACGTGAATCAAAGCCGTCTTAGCGTTCGGATCGACTGGCGTTTCCTCTGCTTCGACCGGAGGCTTGACCTGTTGACGCTTAGCATCTTTCCGACCCAAGCAGACGACCTCATCCGTAGCAAAGAAGACAACGCGTCCATCGGCGACAGCCGGTGATCCGAACAACTCGGCCACTGTGCCCGATTTCGATTCGAATGTAAGCGAATCCAAGTGCCGGCATTCGCCGCCGGCATCTTGCAGAATCACAAAGTTGCCGTTGACCATGGGGACATAGATTTTGCCGTCTGCCCAAACCGGCGACCCCTTACCCACACGACCCACCGTGTGCCGCCAAACGTCTTCTCCAGACAGGGCGTCAAAGCAGAACAGCACGCCGAAATTGTTGACCACATACAATCGATTGTCGTGCAACAAGGGCGAGGTGTATCCGGCGGCTACTCCATCTTGTCGCCAAAGCTCGTGTGTTGTCGTCACGTCGCCAGTGCCTCGGGCGTCGATACACACGACGCGGCCCATGGCGGTCGAATCGTGGTTCTCTTCGCTGTGCGTGGCGTATACGCGATGTCCCTCGACAACCACGGACGAGTTGATTCCTCGCTCGCTCAATCGAAAACTCCAGATCTTCTTACCTGTGCGCGCTTGCATCGCGTAGATTCCGCCATCGGCATTGCCAGCGACAAGCAATCGTTGGCCGTCAACGACTGCGACCACTGGCACGGAATAGCTCGTATCCTGCGGTGCACCGCCCGGCGCGCTCCACCACAACATCTCGCCGGTCCGCTTGTCCATGGCGAGGTAGCGATGGGTTCCCTTCGCCTGTGCCCCGTAGCTTGAATTCAGGAAACTGATGATCACGCGGTCTTCGTCGATAATCGGTGTGTGCGTCCGCCCACCATAACCGGAGATTCGTCCGACGGTCTCGGTCAACGAGTATGACCAGAGCACGGAACCGTCGCGGTCGAAGCAGAAGAACATGCCCTGAACGCCATGGGCATACACGTAGCCCGTTTCCGGATCAGCGACGACGTTCGCCCAACCGACGCGAGAGTTGGGGATGTCTGTGTGAAACACATTGAAGCGGTGCTCCCACAGTCGCTTGCCCGTCTCCAGATCCAAAGCAAGGACACGTTCCTGTTCCGTCACGCCTTCGCCTGCAAGATTGATCGCAAAGATTCGCCCGCCGACAATGACCGGCGTACTGCGCCCACCGTACGGCGCCCGCCACAAGATCTCATTGGCCGAGGACGGCAGGTTGGTTTCCAGGGAAACCCCGTTGTGGGCAGGTCCCCTCCAGGACGCCCAATCCGCACCAGTTGCCGTGCTAAACATGCCTACCAGCAGTAGGATTGCTGGGAGCGCGGTCCGTTGCAGAACGAAATCAATCATGGTCTGGTCTCTTCTCTTTCCAGGGCCGAGAGAGGAAGGATGGCCGCAACTTGGCGGGAACCATTACGCTAGTCGTATCCCCGATCTTCGTTGCTCTGAACACATCAGCCGCATTTCATGAGTCCAGTTAACACGCTCACGCTGTAGGCAGAGTAGATACCACTGCGGTGAAGGCTGTCGCTGATGCTTGACACGATGAAACGAGAAACTGCCGTCGACAGCCGCTCTTAAGTTGTTTCCAGAACACGACTTATACACCACAGGAGCACCAGAAAGCCATTCGTCGTCTCCTTAGATTCGTTGGATTCATCTCCCTCGCGCCAGAGGCAAGAGGCGTCCATCACATTTAGGGAGACGATGAACGTGAAACCGGCAGCAAGATCAATCGGGTGTTGCCGATTCGGACGAAACGAACGAGGCGTGAATTCGTTTCGGAGTCAACGCCACGCCTTCAACACGCAAGCCTCGCCCTGCCGTAGGGAAGCGGCGGCGGCACCGCCGCCATCTCTGCCACAGCATCGAACAGCTTGCTGAAATCTCTGTCCAAATTGCCAATCAGACAATCGGTCAGGTCGCCGCGGACATCGGGATGTCGCTTGATCAACTTGCCAAAGCTGAAAGCCGTGTCGTAGAAACCGTACACCAGCTTTCGCATGGCCTCGATTTCGCGCGAAAGCCGCTCGGCATAGCCCTCGAACTGTGATGCCGAGACGTCTCCCATTCGGACGGCGCGATCCACGGCGTCGGCGGCCAATTCGCCACTGCGCAGTGCCAAATACACTCCAGAAGAAAACACTGGATCCAGGAAGGCGAAGGCGTCCCCGATCAGAACGAGTCCTTCTTCGCCACAATACTCGGATCGGTACGAGAATTCCTTCGTGGCAAAGTACTTACCGAACTGCTCGCCGGACGCCAAGTGATCCGCGATCCAAGGATTGTTCCCAATCTCGCGGCAGAAGATCGTCGGCAAGTCGTCGCCCGATCCAAAGAAGTACTCTCGTTCGCCCACGATGCCGACGCTCACCGTGTCGTCCGGCAGCGGGATGTACCAGAACCAGCCTTTTTCCGGTAGGTAAGCGATCGTGGTCGAACCCTCGTCCAGTCCAGCGTCGCGTTTTGCTCCTCGAAAATAGGTCCAAATCGCAACCTTGTTCAGTTGCGGATCCCACTTTCGCCAATTGTTCCTGGTGATCGAGAGGGCAGACCTGCCGCTGGCGTCAATTGTGACCCGGGCGCGCACGTCCAGCTTGCTTCCGTCCTTGATCTTCGTCCGCACGCCAGCAACTTGACTGCCATCCCGCAACAGGTCAATCGCCTCGGTCTGGTAACGAACCTTCGCCCCTTTTTCGCGGGCGTTGTCCAGCAGCATCTGATCAAACTCGGACCGCAACACCTGCCACGTTGTTGCGGCCTCGTGATCCATGTGCTGGAAGAAGTAGAATGGAGCGGAGATTTTACCCTCCATGGTCACGAATTGGACGGCGTGTTTTCGCGGAAAGTGCGATGCCTTCATGCGTTCGATCATGCCGATCCGCTCCAGCGGAAAGTAGCAGAACGGCAGGAGCGATTCGCCGACGTGATATCGCGGGAACTCTTCCTTTTCGAGGACCAACACGTCGCGTCCCTGCTCGGCCAACACCGCAGCCGCAGTCGAGCCGGCAGGACCGCCGCCGACGATCACAATTTCGTGTTTTTCCAGCCTCGTCACGATTCGTCCGCCTTGCGTCAATTGTCACCAACGCTATCGCGAGTGGGGCAGGGGAATGGGGGCAAGGGAATAGCTTAGTAAGACATTCCCCTGCCCCCATTCCCCTGCCCTTCTGCATTCTTCCGCAACATCCACGACCTAATCTCGATGTGGAAAACTCAAGGGACTAAGTCTCGGCATGTGGTGGCAGGATCTCGACAACTTCGGCAATTGCGCGCCCAATGCTGTCGGTCAGGCAATTGCACCGTCCGTATAACCAATTGGATTCGTCCAACCCAAACAGTCTGTTCATCAAGTCGTTTGAACGAACCTTGAAGAACGCACCGGGGCAATTGCTGTATGCCACGCCATGTTCGTTCAATATCCCGCCAAGCGGTTTCTTGCCTTCGATGACGTCGCTCCGTACGCGATCATCCAGAATGTCCAGACCTATGCTGCTTGCCCCGTATTCCACTGGTTCACGACTGACGGCGCTCTCCAGGACGATGTGCCGCGACAGCGAACCGTTTGCCGATGTCTGTTGCAACACTCGCAGGACGATCTTTTCGCGATGATGCCCGGTAAGCGTCGAGGTCATGTCGTTGTCGTGGACAAGCAGGCGACGTTGCGGGTCGGGCAATACCGACGGTTCGACGACCACGACATCCAACGGCGGATGCGCTGGCATCGTCCGATAGAAGCCCTCCAATAGCCCAAGGATCTTGGGGCATGTCGTTAGGAACTGAACCATCTCAGGTGTATCGCGCATCACGATGTTGAGGCAGGAAAAACTCGTGCAGAAACTCGTCCACCATCAGCAAGCTCTCGCGGGTCAGCACCACGCGCTCGCCTTGCACGGCCAAATGGCCAGCCGCGCGGAGATTCTCGAACGGTTCGGCAAACTTCGTCAGAACGTCCGTTCCGAATTTTCCACGAAAATACCCGAGATCCAGCTCGCCTAGTTTGAGCTGCAGAATCATCTCGCGAATCAGCCTTTCGTCTGGGGTCGTGGCCAGCGCCCGGTGGATTGGCAGCTCGTCCTGCGCGACCCGCTTGACGTAGGGTCCGAAGTCCTTCTCGTTCTGATAGTGAGTCCCGGCAAAGTGCCCGAAAGACGACACGCCCAGCGAGACCATGTCCGCGCCTCGCCAAAGGTAGTCACGATACAGAAATCGGTAAGCGTCGGGATCTTTAACTGCGGTGCAGGTGCTGGTGACCGTATAGCCGGCTTTCTCCAACTCCTCGAAAGCATACCGGACCCAGCGACGTTTCGTCGCCCAGTCAGCCACGGGGGCCGTGACCTCGCCGCGCTCCTGCATATCCTGATAGATTGTCGTGTTGTACGGAATCTCCATCTGGTAGATGGTCAAGCAATCAGGAGCCAACTCGATTGCCTTCGCAATGCAGGCTTCCCAGTTCTCGTCCGTTTCGTTCAACATGCCGGCGATCAGGTCCACGTTGATCTGCTTGAAACCAATGGACCGTGCATAGTCGTAGGCAGCGTGTATCTCCTTGCTAAGGTGGGCGCGTCCGTTGCTGCGAAGAACCGCGTCGTCGAAGTTCTCGACACCCAGGCTCAGACGCGTAATGCCTGCCGAGTGAAGGACGCGGAGCTTTTCCTCAGTGAGAGTCCCCGGTTCGCACTCAAATGTCACTTCCTCCGCCTCGTCCCACGGCATCAGCCGCTTCATCTCGTCGGCGAGTCGCCCGAGTTGTTCTGGAGGCAGAAAGGACGGAGTTCCTCCGCCGAAGTACACATACCGGGGCCGACGGCCGTTGATCAACGGCTTGTCCGCGTACATCTGCAATTCTCGCAGAACGGAATCGACATAAGTCGAAACGCGGTCACGCTTGGCATCGCGTCCCGTATAGACGCGAAAATAGCAGAAATGACATCGTTTGCGACAAAACGGTATGTGTACGTACAGGCCCAATGGCGAATCGGGATCTGGCGGCCTGTCGAGCGCTTCGTACGCTTCGTGCCGCCGTTTCGGTTCCCAGAACGAAAACGGAGGATAGTTCGCGACGAAGTAGTTACCCACCTTCGTCTTGCCGTGGTCCGCCTGGCCTATTTCGATGGTCGTTTCCATGGATGGCATACCCTTCTTGTCAGCTACCCAACACACTCCGGTACAACCGCAGGAAGTCGTCGGATGTCACAGGAAGGGGATTGAAATTGGCGGTCCATTGTCCGGCAGCATGCTCCGCCAGCGATTCCAGGTCGGGTTCGTGGATGTTCATTTCTGCGAGCGAGCCGGGAAGCTGGGCCAGATCTCGGTACTCCTCCAGATACTCCGCCAGTGCGCACACAGACCATTCAGGATCGTGGTCGTCGGTCGCGCGGCCCGCCTCGACGGCGAACTCGTGGTAGATCGTACGGGCATGCAAATCCGCGCCGTTGAATCGGACGACAGGCGGCAGCATCAGGCCGACAGATTGGCCATGAATCACGTCGAACTGCGCTGTCAGGGGATTGGATGCTGCGTGAGCCGCCCCCAGCATACTGTTTTCGATTGCCGCCCCGGCCAACGCCGCGCCCAAGAGCATCTGGCCGCGAGCCTCGAGGTTTTCGGCGTTCGAGAAGACGCCCTGGAACCCACGGTTGCACAGGCGGAATGCTTCGCGCGACAGCATCTGCGAAAGCGGGGTACGCTTGTTGGTCACAGCCGTCTCGACCGCATGCGACAAAGCGTCCATACCGGTTGCAGCCGCGATGGGATCGGGTTGCGTGAGTGTGAGTTCGGGATCGAGGATCGCCACTTTCGCGGCGGCTTTGGGATCTCCGCACGCCATTTTCACATGAGTTTCTTCCTGCGAGATCAGCGCAAACGACTGGCATTCACTGCCCGTGCCCGCAGTGGTCGGGACGGCAATCAGAGGCAGCATGGGTCGAGTGGCCTTGCCCACGCCCCAATAATCCTCCATCTTACCACCGCCGGTGAGGACAAAATTACACCCTTTGGCAGCGTCCATACTGCTGCCGCCACCCAACCCTACCAAGAAATCGGCCTTGCACTCGCGTGCCCAAGAAACGCATTCGTCGACAACGCGAGTCGTCGGATTCTCAACAACTCGGTCGAATACGAAGACTGTGAGCCCTGCGGACTTTAGCGAGTCCTCGGCCCGCGCAGCGTGTCCGGCGCGTACGATACCAGGATCAGTCACCAGCAACACGCGCCGACCGCCGTACTCCGCGGCCAGGGCTCCGAGTCGATTAAGGCAACCAGCCCCAAACACGATTCGGGTGGCGATGGCAAACTCGAAGCTGAGATCAGTAGATGGATTCATACACATCGAACCTCTCAAGAACGCGGTATTCTAGGCGGGTCCGTACGCCCCGGCAAGTTGCGCGGGAGTTTCCTTGTGACTGCGACGTACTCCAGCTAGAATTGGAAGGAGTCATCTCCTCTTTGAGTTTACAGATCATGAGCGAAGATTTCACGCAAGCCGAACTGGAAGCGTACCTGGACGAGGCGTTGGACGTAGAGCGCATGGCGGAGATCGAGCGAGAAATCCGCAGTCGCCCCGAGCTACTCGAACGGCTGACAAAGATCAATTCTCGCCGGGATTCCGGTTTCCATACGCTGGCCGAAATCTGGCGTCGCAACCAAATTGGCATCCCTTCGCGCGAGGAATTGGGTAGCTACCTGCTTGGCGTGCTGCCCGAGGAGCACGCAGCGTACATACGATTCCGCATCGAGCAGCTCAAGTGTCGCTTCACGATCGCCAACCTGCGAGACTTGAAAGCCCAGCAGGAGAAGGACGACAGCCGAGTCGCGGCGCGACGACGGAAGTACTTCCGCTCAAGCGTGCATCACCTGAAGGATTGAGGAGGTGGGTGTCGGGTGTCGGGTTTCAGGTGCCAGGGAAGAGGAAACTTGGCGGCTGGCCGAGCATGAGTCTGGATCGTCAGAGGAGGGACTCCCATGGACGGCGCGCGATTCAGGCCGAATCTGAAGACTTGTCTCGCGGGCCTACCCCTGGATGGACGCACTGCCCCGAACCTCCCAACCCGACACCCGACACCCGATCCCGTCATTCACTCCTGACCGGGGTCGCTAGCCCAGGTCGCTTGCCAGCAGCCAATCGACCGCCTGGGCGAAATCGTCGGCCTCTGACTGGGACGCGATCAGGACTAAGTCGCGTTCCATGCTTTCGATCCCGTGTGCAGTCTCGGTCAACACTTCGTCGACTGCATCCGTCGTCGTTAGCTCCTCGGCCGAAGGGGCTCCGTCGTCGGCTTGAACGACCGTCGAGTCGCCTGGAGTGTCGACAGCTCCCAGGCCCGGGTCTGCGAGGGTTGGCAAATCGAGTGACTCGGCCGTTTCCGTGACCGTTTCACTGATCCCAAGGTCAGACGTTTGGACAGACACTGGTTCAGTAACGGAAATCACAGGCGTAGTGACGGTTGGCTCGGCAGCCGCAGTCGATTCGCCTTCGGCGTCCTGTTCGACGAACGGCGGGGCATCCGATGCTGCGTCAGTCGGCGTGACGTCGATTGGCGTAGTGGCCAATGCGAGTTGGTTCGGCGTCGCGACCGTCGTCTCGGCGGCCTCACCTTCTCCCTCAATGCTGCAGGTGCCCGATTCGTCCGTGCAGTCTTGCTGCCAATCCAACGAGGCGGGGTCGACCGTGATGCGGATCAGGTGTGCCTCGCCTTCGCGACCCAAGAACTTGACCAATTGGGCGTCGGCGGCGGAGATCGTCACAGTGTCCTTTTGCCCGTCGGCAGCAGTTGCGATGAGAGTGATCTGGCTCAAGTCCTCGGACAATTGCACTTCGACATCCAGGTAGTCACCCCAACCAGCTTCGACAGAATACCAGTGCTGCTCACCGAGATTCTGGCCCGAGTCGTGCTCGCCTTCGCCGGCGACTTGCGCACCGCCCGGAGTCACCGCGGCCAAGATGGCGTTTTGCGGCGAAAGCAACGACTGCCCCGGCGCGTCCGCTCGGAAGTCGGCAATGCCGATGAAACGGGCTTCCCGTCCAACCGTTGGCAGAGCAAATACTGCGTTGCCGCCCGATTCGACTTGCACCTCCGTTTCGATCGGCGTCAGGAAGGGCGGATCGGCCGTGACCATGTACGCGCCGGGCGTTACTGCAAACTCAACAGAACCATCTGGTCTGGTCTCGTCCGACGTGTCGGCTGGTCCGTTCTGACCGTCCGTACGATTCAAGCTCAGTTGAAGGCCTCGGATCGGTGTCTGCGTGCCCACCGTAATGATCCGTCCGCTAACGGTCGATTCCGCGACGTTCACGGTCACGGTCGCCTGGTCTGTCAAGCCGCTGCCGTCGTCTCTGTCGTTGACGGTGTAGGCAAGCGTTTCCTGCCCCACGAAATCGGTGGCCGGCGAGTACTGGAGGCTCTGGCCGTCCTCGGAAATCGACCACTCGCTGCCCTGGTCTACGGAATCCAGCGTCACGTCGGTGATCCTGAACGTTTCTCCCGTATCCGGCTGATCCGTGTCATTGGCCAAAACTTCAAGGCGGTTATTCTGCGAGTTCTTTGTTACGTTCAATTCGTCGTTGTTCGCCACCGGCGGATCGTTCCGACCGCTGACCGTCACCGTGACGGTAGCGATAGACTCTCCACCGTCGGTCTCGGCCACCGTATAGGTGAACTTGTGAGTGCCAGAGAAATCAGCCTCCGGTGTGTACAGAACATTTGCGCCCCCGCCTCCGATCGAGACGGTCCCGTCGGTGAGTGGCTGAGTAACGTTGGTGACGCGCAACGCCCGATCGTCTTCGGCGGGCGAGTCGTTGGCCAACACGTTAATGACGTTGACCCCCGAATCCTCGGCCACGGTAGCCTCGTCGTCACCAGCGGTGGGCTTGCTTCCTTCTTCCACCGTCACGGTGACCTTCGCATTCGCAGTGGTTGTGCCATCGCTGATGGTGTAATTGATGATCTCCTGCCCAACGAAGCCGGCAAGCGGCGCGTACACGAGGTGCGTGCCGTTGGAAGCGATCCTCACCTTCCCGCCCTTGCTGGGATCGACGCCCATCACCTTCAATGTCTCGCCCTCATCTGGAGCGATCGTATCGTTGCCCAAAACGAAAAGCGGGTTATCCTGGCTGTCCTGGTCAACCGTGGCCGTGTCATCCACCGCGGTGGGATCATCGTTTTTTGGGGATATTTGCACCGTGACCGTTGCCGTGCTTGTCGACTGGCCATTGCTGATCGTGTAAGTGAATTTGTCCTCGCCGAAAACATCAGATGCAGCCGTGTAGCTCAGGGTTTTTCCGGCAGAAATGGTCACTTTGCCATCATTGCTGGTGTCACCAACCGAGATGATAATTATCTCCCCGCCTTGTGGATTCTCGTCTTTGCCTTCTGGATTGTTGATCACGTCCAAGGCGACGTCCGAGCTATCCTCGTTGACGTTGAAGATGTCGTCGCGGGCGATGAGACCATCGCCAATCACCAACGTCGTACCCAGATAGACGACTTCTTCCGGCGGAACGACCAATTCCGATTCATCGACCGTGCCGGTTCTGTACACCAGAACATCATGGCCGAGCCCCTCGGCCGAATCGAGCGTGAAACTTGCTTCGCCCACAGTCGTGGCCGTCATGGGGATACTAAATTGCACGCGTTCCGTTGAGCCCAGCGGTTCGGAAATGCTTGAGCTGAAAGAGCCAATCTCGTCGATCAACCCAGCCGTCGCGAAGTCCCCGGATTTGTCATTGGGGTAATCGTCACCAAACGTGACATCCCCGGGCCCGTCGGCGCGGGAAGAAACGAGCGATGCGTTGTACGCAATGTCCATGTAAGCGGCAAAGACACCATCCGCTATCTTGCTAGGACGCACATCTTTCAGGATACCTTGCAGGAGGAAGTCCGATCCCGGCTGGATGTGCGTGATTCGGTTGCCCAGCAAATCCGCAGCACTCAAGCGAATGCGGACTCTTGGTACAAAGACCTCGATCGAAATGTTCTGTGGTGTCGAGTTGCCCGCGAGGTCAGTGGCCACGACCTGGAAGTTATGCGTACCCACTTGGCCCTGTGCGGGTGTCCAGGTCATCACGCCCGTGTCAGCGTGGATCAAAACACCGTCCGGGGCTCCCACCAGCGAATAGAGACCCGGCGCACCTTCTTCAGGGTTCGCCGCATCGTACTCCAATGCGACGCCCACGGTGGCCTTGGTCGGCGCAGTCGACGTGAACGCGGCTGGTGCCTGCGTGTCCACCGTGACCTGCAAACCGGCGGACCGCTCGCTTGAGACGTCGGCGAGCGTCTGGCGCGCAGTCAGTGTGTGCACACCGTCGCCCAGGCCGCCCGTGTTGACGTTGATGTTGCTATTCGCCGTGCCTTGCCCGATTACCGTATTGCCATCGAGAACTTCCACCTGCGCGCCAGACACCACGTCGGACACCTCGACTGTCAGATTCGTGGCGCTTGTGACGTTGTCATTGTCTACGTTCGAATCCGATGCTGGCAGCAGGTCGATAGACGGCGGGCCAAGCACGGTGATCGTCACATCTTGAGTGTCACGCGGGGCATTTGGAAAAAGCGGATCAAAGGGATCAGGCCCATTCAGCGCGCCAACACCTACGCGGATTTCCAACTCGCCGACAAAGTCATCCGGCGGAGTAATAGTAACCAAGCCTGTTTCACTATCGAGCTGACCCGTGTAGGGGACATCGCCAATAATCTGTGCACCGTATTTAACGGGATCTCCTTCGACATCAATACTGGATAACTGGATGTCCACCCAAGTGTTACGAGGTGTGACCACGGCACCGATCTCTTCAAGGAATGGGGCTCCGTTTGCGCCACCGAATTCCGGGATGTCGTCCTTCACCTCCACATGGATATTAATGGGAGGCGATGTGTGTACTCCGTCCGTCGCAGTCACGGTTAGCGTGAAAGTCTGATCGATTGCATCGGGATGCGCCTTCAGCATCGCCACGCCATTCTCTGTGTCCGGGAAGACCTCTATCGCTCCAATCTGCTTTGGATACTCCGGGTTGTGAAAGTCGTTGTTAGGGTTCTCGTCGCCGTCAGGATGCGCAACGAAGACGGGCTCTTCCTCGATAATTTCTATCAGCTCGAATCCCTCTACCATCTGTCCAAAAATGGAGTGGTTAAAATCTAGCCATCTTGTCTCATCAAGTGTTAGAAAGAACTCCGCGTCATTGCTGTCATCGATGTTCTTGGCGTAGGACAGTATCCCATCACGGTTGTGCTGAAGATCAACGTGAAATTGGTCGTCAAAGACGCCCAGACTTGAATGCCCACCGCTTGTGGGAGTGTCCCCACCAAACTGGGATACAAATCCGCGTTCCAACCTCCACATGTAACGGTCATCGTAGTGGCCCGATTCGACCAACTCGATCACACGACCGGTTGGATCAGGTGCCCTTTGTTCAAATAGTTCGAATACCATTTCGCCCAGGTAATACGTATGAAAAGCAGGGGAGACTCCAGGGACGCCCGGCTCGTTGCTGGGGCGACTCAGGAGACCTATTTTCATACTACGATTGTTCTCAAGCACTTCGGCGGTCACCAGATCTGTTAGATTGCCGTCTGCGTCTCTAACAGTTATGTCATAGCTCAACGGATCGCCGTTGGGATCATATGCATCGAGCGGAATGTGGAAAGGCGAGCCAGAGAGGACCGTTTGCGGTGCGTCGATCGGTTTTAGCCAAGGGGTACTCGACAGCGGGATAGGTATACCGGTCAGCGCGGAAATCCTCTCCAGGGTCAATCGCTCCTGATCGTCTATCAGTGTCGTTCCACCATTACCGTCCGGAAACGACATCGCCGGCTGCCACTTTAGCTCTGGGAGAATATCGTTTCGTGTGTCATCTGGATTAAAGAGATCGACGTACCTGAGAGACTGAGCGCCGTCCTCGAACGACTTCTTCAGTGCGACGCAGTTGGGACACCAGTCAGATCCGTAGAACGTCACGTCATTCAGGAACAAGAGTTCCGCGAACGCCCGCAGATCTCGTGCGTCGCCATTTTCGCCCTCCCCCTCGCCTTCGGCGGAGAGAATCGCGGTTTCCTGGCCAACGCCGGCCAATTCGGCAATCTCGGGCGCAGGATCGGACTCGACTACGTCGTCTTGCAGCAATTCGGTATCCGACAGCAAATCGGCGGCCAGGAGCGTTCGCGATTCGAGTTGCTCGAACAGCAGTCGACTACACCGTGCTCTGCGGCCCGCTGCGGACCGACGACGGTGTGTCGAACGATTCGATCGACGGGCGTTCCCGGCTCGACCAGGGTGATGTTGTCCTATTCTCATGGCATTCGGTGGTATCGAAAACGGGAGTCGTTCTATATTTTCTAAATATACTGATTGACACATCCTTCCAGATCGTACGGAAGCCATGCCCAGATTCACCCTTTTCCCTAGTCTCGCCAGTTGAAAGCGGCTATTGCGACTCGCCAGCCCGCATCAGCGTCACGACCGCTACAGTTGGAATTCTTGGCGCAAACTGATGGTTCGAGGACACCCTTCAGAGGTACCCAGACGAGGGGTAGATCTACCAAATCTTTGACGCTGGCGACACGGAAAAGTTCCGGCTGCGTATCTCGGCCGGAGCCCCACCTCCTATCTTCATTCCCCTGCCCCCATTCCCCTGCCAATTCCCCACTCTTCGCAACACCACCGATTCACTTTCGATGTGGAGACACCAAGGTCCCATCTGGTTGTGGTACGGAGCGTTTCCCCACAATCAGTCGCCCGACCTACTACAGACCTCGAATCGACCTTTTCACAGACAGTGGCGTCTGCCAAACTTGCGCACTATGGTTCGGTCCTGCCTTTCTGGAGGTGCCAAATGTCTGCTTATGTTCGATGTGCGGCGTGTGCGCTAGCACTCAGCTTGCTCGTCTCGCCAGTCTTTCTGTCCCAGAGCATCGCCCAGTTAGTCGACGGCCCAGAAAACACCGAGGCAACTCCACCGGACGACTCCAGCGCGCAGGGCGGTGTCGGCGAAGACGGCGGCGGGGACGTAGAGAACGCGGGCAAGACGGGGACGGATGTTAAAACGCCGGACCTCGGATTGCTGTTCCCTGAAGGTTTTCGAAAGCAGAAACACTTTCTCCTATACGACTACCAGTGGGTCTGCCTGCTGGCATTGATATTCCTGGGCTTCCTGGCCGACCGGCTGGTCCGATGGATACTCCGCAGTCTCACCAAGACGTGGTTCAAGCTGGTGGGCGACAGGCGAGTCGAAACGGCCGAATGGAAACTGTGGAGGCCACTTGGCCTGCTCACGCAAGCGCTGGTTTGGTACGCCGGCACAGAGCTGCTGGGATTGCCAGAAGTTGTCCAGACGGTTTTGTTATACGGTCTGAAGGTGTTTGCCATCGTCGCCGGCGTTTGGACGGCCTTCCTGTTGATCGACCTGATCGCGGCATTCCTGGCCAAGAAGGCGTTGGGCACAGATACCAAGTTCGATGACCTACTAATCCCGCTGATAACCAAATCGCTGAAAGTGTTCGTTGTGTGTATCGGCGCGATCACCTGCGCTCAGACCTTGAATATTCCAATTGCCGGCCTGCTCGGCGGGCTCGGTATTGGCGGCGCTGCAATTGCCTTCGCGTCCAAGGACGCCATCTCCAACTTATTCGGCTCAGTGACCGTATTGACGGACCGGCCCTTTGAAATCGGCGACTGGATCAAAACCGAAGGCGTCGAAGGCACCGTGGAATCGGTGGGCTTCCGCAGTTCGCGCGTTCGCACTTTCTACAATTCGCTAGTCACCCTTCCCAACAGCCGGCTGACCACGGCAATCGTGGACAACATGGGCCAGCGCACGTACCGGCGAATCACCGCGACGCTGGGCGTCCAGTACGATACCACCCCCGACCAGATTGATGCGTTCTGCGAAGGCGTTCGCGAGTTACTTCGCCGTCATCCCTACACGCGCAAGGACTACTACCACGTCTACCTAAACGGATTCAGTGACAATTCGCTGGACATCATGCTGTACTGCTTTGTCGAATGCCCGGACTGGTCGGTGGAGTTGCGGGAAAAGCACCGTTTGTTCCTCGACATCATCAAGTTGGCCGAAGCCCTGGGCGTCTCGTTCGCCTTCCCCACGCAAACTCCTTCGAAAACGAAACCAATTTCCCGTCCCAAATAAACTTGTTAAAAAAGGAGGGGAGATTTTACTTCCTCCTTCATACTTCTATTATTCT
>JACKQG010003668.1_pt1 | contig 18577 bp, 17 predicted proteins | sample 8237621 | NCBI WGS metagenome assembly JACKQG01 (sample SAMN15677084, study PRJNA649215) | marine metagenome | biome: marine; feature: Black Sea; material: saline water; isolation source: suspended particulate matter (SPM) from the Black Sea western gyre | collected 2013-06-09/2013-06-10 | depth... | reverse complement strand
CTCGCCGCGATAGGCAAAGACCATACCCGGCCCGCGGCCCTTGATAAACAGAGCCTTTCGCGACGGCACGTCGGGGAAATACTGCTTCAAGTAGGCCTGGTAGGTGCTCTTGCGGTGAAACAGGAAGAGGTGAATCGGTTCCTGCGACGCAACGATGCCCACCTGTGTGACAAGATCCCGCTGGAGACGCGGCAAAGCGTTCAACAGGTTACGGTGCTCGGCGAGCGCAAAATCGGCATGGCAGACGAACGGCCCGGCTCGATACTCGTCGGGCCACTCGGCCGCATCGACGCGTAAAGCCGTCGTTGCGCCAGAAAAGACGAGGCTGGTCACAACGACGGCAAGAAGGAAGTGGAGTCGAGAGGAGACTGGAAGGGTGGAAGGAAGTAGAGACGAAGAGTAGTCATTAAACGCGCGCGAGTGCTGGGTATGACGATGGCGTTCGATAGCAGTGATTGATGCTTGGCCCTCCGGTTGCCGCATGTTGGTACCTCGTCGTACCCGCTCGTTCTGCCCCGCCTTCGATCCCAGAATTCTGTCTTCCCGGCTTACGCGGCTCTTTCTCGCTTGAACAGCCCAGCCAGGAAACCTCGCTGTTTGGGCTTGTACCGCGTCACCTCGACATCCTGGCCAGCGGCAACGGTGGCGGGATTGCGGCAGCAGAGATCCGTGGCGATTTCTTCGCCGACGATTTCCCCGGCTCGATCGAAGGCTCGCTGCATCAACGGTCGTCGTGCGTTGGGTCCGTGGGCATCGGTGGCCAGGAAGTGCGCCAATCCCTGCTCGAGCATCCATTCGGACATCTGCTGCTGCGCCGGACCGAAGGTGCCCAGCAGGCTGCTGCAGGTGATCTGCATGAGGCATTGGTGTTCGACTAGCGACTCGACCAGACGAGGTTGCTTGAGTAGCCCTTGATTCCGTTCCGGATGAGACAGAATGCCCACCATGGCGACACGCTGCAGGCTGTCCAATACATCTTCCAGGGGGAAGTAAAGTTCATGCGGAAGTTCCAGCAGGACATGCTTACGATGGTCTGCTAGCGTCAGCACCTCGCCGGACTGCAGCTTTTCGATCATCCCTGGTTCGATACGTACGTCGGCGCCGGGCAGTACCTTAAGCGGCACGCGATGATCTTCCAGTAGTTGCTGAAGTTCGGCAGTACGCGAGCGGATCGATTGGCCGCGGTTGTGGCCGTAATTGCCCATTTGGTGCGGCGTTACCACGATGGTCTGGATGCCGTCAGCCGCGGCGATTTCGGCCATGGCTAGCGACTGATCCCAAGACTTCGATCCGTCGTCGATGCCTGGAACCATGTGGCAGTGAATGTCGACAAGTGGTTCGGACGATTTCATAGCGGGCTCTCAACTCGAACGAATCCAACAAACGGGACGCGGAAAGAAAGAAGTCGTTTCAGGAGCGGGGGGAGTATATCGACTGTGGCAGGCTGGTCAATAGAAATCTGTGATCGGTGGACGAGCACAGTAGAGTGGAGGAGGTCGGCATGCTAGCCTTGACAACAAGCCTCCATTGACCGTCCCAAGGCGGCTGGTTATGGTGTTGCTTCCCTGTCCCTGCGGCAAACCAAACATCAACAAGGGTTGATATCCGGTGAAATACGCTGCGATCGGCCCCGTGGCCGTCCACTACCCCGAAAAAGTGGAAACCAACGAGCAACTCAAAGATGAGTTCCCGAAATGGGACATGGATCAGATTTTCGAGAAGACGGGGATAGCGGCCCGGCGGATTGCCGCGCCGGGGGAGTGTGCCTCGGATTTGGGCGTGGCTGCGGCCGAGAAACTGTTCGCCGAGTATGACATCGATCCCCAGAGCATTGACTTCCTGCTCTTCTGCACGCAGACACCGGACTATCCCCTGCCGACGACAGCCTGTCTGATGCAAAGTCGGCTTGGCCTTTCCACCAGTTGTGGGGCCTTGGATTTCAATCTCGGGTGTTCTGGATACGTCTACGGTTTGGCGCTGGCCGATGGCCTGATTCGCGGCGGCTCCGTCCGGCGAGTTCTGTTGATCACCGCGGAAACCTACACCAAGTACATCGACTCGACCGATCGCAGTCTGCGCACGATCTTCGGCGACGGGGCGGCAGCAACGTTGATCGAAGCTTCGGATGTGCCGTCACTCACTGCGTTTCGGTACGGCACGGACGGCGAGGGAGCGGACACCCTGCTGGTTACCCAAGGCGGCGCGCGGCTTCCGGACGAGGCCCACAAGCCGCGACATCGAAAACGATGGCCGAGCGATTTGTACATGGACGGGCCAAGCTTGATCGTCTTCTCGGTCACCGTAGTGCCGAAACTGGTGAAGGACGTTCTGGAAACCGGGAACATGGACTTCGCCGACGTCGATTTCTTTCTCCTGCACCAAGCCACCAAGAAGCTGAATCAGGAACTTCAGAAGTGTCTCGGCGTGTCAGACGATCGCATGCCGCTTCTCTTGGAGCAGTGCGGAAACACGGTTTCGTCCACAATTCCCATTCTGATTGATCACTTGCGCCGCGAGCAGCTTCTGAAGGCCGGGATGCGCAACATGTTGGTGGGTTTCGGCGTCGGTTTGTCCTGGGCCGGTTGCATTTGGGAAGAGACGTGGGGCGGCTGACGCATAGATCTGAGCCCTTCCTGCCGTGTAACGTTGAACTCGGTCTATCACGTCAGCCCTCCATGAATTCTGGGGCGGGCGTCTCCGAGCGCAAGACTCGCCACCTGCACCGAACGAGTGTACAATAAGGAAGCTTCACTCGCTTTCGGAGCGAAACCATGGATACCCTTCGAGGTCAATTGCTGATCGCCTCGCCCCGGTTGCCGGATGCGAACTTCTATCACACGGTGGTGCTGATTATCCACCATGACGATCAAGGCGCGTTTGGCGTCGTTCTGAATCGTCTTGCGAACAACACCGTGGCGGAGGTTTGGGAAATGATCGCCGACGGGCCGTGCGAAAACCAACAGCCGATCAATTTGGGCGGCCCGGTGGCCGGTCCCTTGATGGCACTGCATACCAGCGAGGCATGCTCGGAAAACGAGATTCTACCGGGCGTCCACTTTACCACGCAAAAAGACAACTTGAACCGGCTTGTTCGAGAACGCAACCACTCGTTCCGCATTTTCAGCGGTTACGCCGGCTGGGCGGCCGGGCAATTGGAAAACGAAATGCAGGTCGGCGGGTGGATGACGCTACCCGCCAGCGACGAGTATATATTCGGCGATGCCGAGGGGATGTGGAAACTGGCATCGCAGGAGGTCGGCGAGGGGATCACGTTCCCGTTGTTGGGTGACGTGGACGTACCGGATGATCCCTCGTTCAACTGATCAGAGCTGCACGCGTGGGAACCGTCTGGGGACGGCAGCTTCCTGACTGGGCTGGCGATGCGAACTGTCGGTTGCGTCGCGCGGTTCGGGCTGCCACGGACTGTCTCTAAGATCCCCGGCGTCATTCGATTTTTGCGTACGCGGTGGCTCGACGGCTGGCATGGGCGGCGACACGGTAGCGTTCCATGCTTCGACACGCTGCTCGCCCGGCTTCTCGGCATCTTCCGGGTCCAAGCGTACCAGCAGCGATTGCGCTCGCTGTAGGGAAGGATCGAGGCTTACTGCCCGCCGAACATACTCGGTGGCCAATGCGTGGTTGCGAAGCCGCACCAAGAGGCAGCCGACGTTGTGGCACGCCACTGCGGGCGGGTGCACTCTTCCCAACTCCCGCACTGCATCCTCCGGGCGATTGGCCTGGACCAGGATGGCAGCCAGATTGTTGCGGTAGCGCACGTTGTCCTCCTGCAGCGAAACGGCTTGCTCGATCGCCGCCAGCGCGTGATCGGCCTCGCCCCTACGGGCATGGCACATCGCCAAGTCGTTCCAAACGGTTGCGTTGTTCGGCTTGGCAGCCCGTGCTCGTTGGTAGATCTCCAGTGCCTGCTTCGAATCACCGACTCGATCACGGAAGCGAGCGTAGGCGATCAACGTCAAGACGTCGTTGGGATCCAATTCGAGTGCCTTTTCGTACTGTTGTTGTGCCAGGGCAAGATCGCCTTTGGCCTCGGAGAACGCAGCTCCTCGGATGTAAAGAATGGGGCTCAAGTGATCGGGCATGTTTGCTAGATCGACTGCATCGGGGGCCGGTTTCACCTTGGGCTTGATTCTTGTGGCATCGGAGACTTTGTGAGCCGCCGTCTTGAACGCACCGGAGACCGAGTCGCCAATCGACGCGGCCGTGGCCGTCGCCTTGGCAAGGGGGCTCGCAGAACTTCGGGACGCGCTAGCGGGCGGCCTCGATGCGTTGTTCGCGTTGGGCGATCCCGGCCACTCGACGAACGGGGGCGTTTCTTGATCGTCAGCCACGTGACGACTCGAACCGCCGGCACAGCCCATCACTGCAGCGGTTGTCGCAATCGTCAGCAGCAAAACCAATCGGTTCCAACTACCCATCAAGCACCTCCGTGAGCCTGGTGGCCAAGTGACACTTTACAGGTCTCCCTACGGTTGGTCGCTGGATTCCGAGGATCCGCCGCCGTCCGAGGCCGCCGCAGGCAGACGCGGTGTCGGCGAGGATGCCTTGTACATCTTGTCCACGTCGGCCAGATAAGAGCCGTCGCCTCCGCGAGGCGCGATTCGGGTGACAAACACGGGACAAGGCGGACCAGCGGGCGCGGTCTCGCCAAGATACTTGTAGACCGACGCAACGCGGGTCGCCGTGCCGTCACGTGTCGGTGCTTCCATCACATAGATCTGCCGACGATGCGGTGGGACTTGCGTTAGGATCCAGCGCAAGTGCAACTGGCCGGCGTAGGTCAGTTCGTTTTCTTCGGGAGCAAAAAGATGATCGCTCAACGTGTTCTGCATTTTCCACCCGTTGTCGACCATGGTGCGATACGGCGATCGGACCAGTTCGCGAGATTCAATAGCAAACGGGTGCGGCCATGCGTTCACACGGCGGCGATGCATGTCGAAGTCCCGACGGAATTCGTGCCACCACTCAAAATTCCCTCCGTGATGGGGGGGCGGTTGCGCCTGGGCAAGACTTTGAGCACTAGCCACAAGAATGAACGCGACGAGGCAACGATGGACAATTCGCACGAGACGACTCCACTTTCTGACGGGCCTTAACCTCTTCATACATCGGCAACACTTATCCTGCGTCTGCGGCATTGAGAGGGAATTCGGAGTTGTGCCGATTGTCGCGGTTATCGGGATTGTAGCCGAGCCGGGCAGACAATCATCGCGGACTTCCAGAAGTCCGCGATGATCTTGCGTCGCCGACCGTTGTTCAATTCCGACTAGCACTGCTACCGGTGAGAAATTGCACAGTTGGTTGTTGACCAGGAGCAGTCTAGCGAAACATCCAGACGTGCGATTCGGTCTTGCGTGATCGGCGAGAAACAGGTCGCGATTAACCGCCCATAGTCGGCAGTAGGTTATTCACGATGTTGATCGCAGCCGGCCCGACCAGGACCACAAAGATGCCGGGAAAGATGAACAAGACCAGAGGGAAGATTAGTTGCACGGCGGTTTTGGCGGCCTTTTCTTCCGCGATCTGTCGGCGACGGATACGCATCGAGTCGCTTTGCACACGCAGCGCTTGGCCAACGCCGGAACCAAACTTGCCGGCTTGGATAAGGACGGAGGTGAGCGACTTGAGACCGCCCTCGCCGTTGCGTTCGCCCAAGTCGCGCAAGGCTTGGTTGCGGGTCGATCCCATTTGCAATTGCATGTTGGCCACGCGAAACTCCTGAGCGACCACTGGATAGCATTTCTTCAACTCGTCGGCCACCTTGCTCATGGCTTGATCCAATCCAAGGCCGGCTTCCACGCAAACGACCATCAGGTCGATCACGTCCGGAAGCGCCAGAAAGATGGCCTGATGACGACTTTTCTTCATGACGAACAGGATGACTTCGGGCAAATAGAATGCGATGCCCGTAACCAGCACTGTACGCAAAAGGGCCGTCTGATTCAGCCCCATCGAGAACAGAAGGGCTCCGCCCCCGAGAAAAAAGCCGCCGGCGAGGCAGAGAAATTTCATTCCCAGGTAAACCGTCGCGGCGTTGTCTGAACGGAAGCCCGCGTACGACAAACGCATCTTCAATTTGTTGGCATCCGCAGCGTTTTTCGGCTGCAACGGTTTGGCCAGTTGCGGTGTCGTTTTTCGCAACAGGTTGGACATTGCCGAGGACACCTTGCCCATACTCTTTTGATCGGGCTCGCCGCCGCGTCTCGTTCTGCGCATGCGGTCCAAGCGGTCTTCGGCAAGTCGTTTCTTGCCCCAGATTCGATCCACGACCAGCCACACAATCGCGAAGAAGGCACCGAAAACGGCGAATGGGACCAGGGATGATAACTCAAGTGTGGATGGGAACATGGCTGCGTCCGGCTATACCTTAATGTCCACGATCTTCTTGATGGTGAGGGCTCCGAGGATCTGTGCGATGATCGCGCCAAGGACCATCTTTTGCCCCAGCGGGTCGGTTACCAGTAGCATCAGGTACTCAGGGTTGCGGAAATACATGTAGAACGCCAGCAGGATGGGCAATGCCAGAAGCACGATGCCTGACAGCCGTCCTTCGCCGGTCAGTGCCTTGATCTGTCCTTTGATTTGAAAACGCTCCCGGATCAGCTTGCCGATCTTGTCCAGGATTTCCGCCGCGTCGCCACCCGTCTGGCGCTGTAAGACCATGGCTGTGACGAAAAACCGGAGATCCAAATTCGGCACGCGTTCGGTCATTTCCTCCAAAGACTCTTCCAGAGGAATGCCCAGGTTCTGTTGTTCGTAGCATCGTCTGAATTCGGTGGCGATCGGGTCGGCCATTTCGTCGCTGACCAGATTGATACCGTCGGCCAAGCTGTGCCCGGCACGCAGCGATCGAGCGAGCAACTCCATGGCCTCGGGCAACTGTTTCGCAAAATTCCCCAGACGCGACTTTCTCTTCAGGAAGACCCAGGTGATCGGAACCACGCCAAGCGATACGGCCACCATCGGTGAAGACGCATACGACATCGGCAGAAACATGCCAGCCGCCGCGCCAACCACGGCCAGCCCGATCGACATGAGCACAATCGAGGATGGCTTGACGGCCACGCCGGACTGTTCGATGAATGGCCGCAGATCGAAGAACTTCGATACGAACTGCTCCACGGAAGGGGCCCTGTCGTCCTCGTCGGTCAAGGCGAAGGTCAACAGATTCATCTGCGCATCGCCGGACGCAGCGCTCGCACCGCCGCCTTGCGTGATCGTGCTAAGCCGCTCCTCGGAGATCGTCCCACGACGTCCGATCACGATCATGGCAGCTCCGCCAATCAGTGCGGCCACCCCGATGACAATGGCTCCGAATACGATGTATGTCATTTAGTCTCTCATCATGACTCGTTTTCGGAAGATGTTGGCCGGCAGACGGATGCCGGCCGACTCCAACCGCTCCATGCACATGGGTCGCACTCCCGAAGCTTCGAAATGCCCCTTCGCACGGCTGGCATCGTCAACGCCATCCTGGACGTAGTCGAAGATATCCTGCATGACCACCGTGTCCTGTTCCATGCCCAGAATCTCCGTGATGTGCGTTACGCGGCGCGGTCCACCCTGCAGACGATTCACCTGGATGATCAGGTCGACGGCGCTGGCGACCTGCTGGCGCATGGCTTTGAGGGGAAGTTCGAATCCGGCCATCATCACCATGGTCTCGATACGTGCAATGGCGTCGCGTGGCGTGTTGGCGTGAATCGTCGTCAAGGATCCCTCGTGGCCCGTGTTCATGGCCTGCAGCATGTCCAGTGTCTCCGGTCCACGGCACTCGCCGATGATGATTCGTTCCGGACGCATGCGCAGCGCGTTGCGGACAAGATCCGTGGCCTTGACCTCGCCTTTGCCTTCGATGTTAGCCGGTCGCGTCTCCAGACGGACGACATGCTCTTGTTGAAGCTGCAATTCCGCCGCGTCCTCGATCGTAATGATGCGGTCCGAGTTTGGGATGAAGCTCGATAGCGTGTTTAGCAGCGTCGTCTTTCCCGAGCCGGTGCCGCCGGAGATGATGATGTTCAGGCGCGATTTCATGGCGCCCTCCAGGAACATGATCATTTCCGGCGTGAACGCCTTGAAATTCAGCAGATCTTCCAACTTCAGAGGATTCTTCCCAAACCGCCGGATGGACACTGCCGCACCGTCCAAGGCCAATGGCGGGATGATCGCATTCACGCGGGAGCCATCAGGCAATCGCGCGTCGACCATTGGGTTGGTCTCGTCGACACGCCGGCCCACTTTGGAGACGATGCGATCGATGATCTGCAGCAACTGCGGGCCGTCGCGAAACTCGACTTCAGTCCTCGTCATCACGCCGTTGCGTTCGACGTAGATGTGTTTCGGTCCGTTGATCAAGATGTCACTGATCGAGGAGTCTTTCAGCAACAATTCCAGTGGGCCCAAGCCGAGGGCCTGGTCCAGCACCTCCTCGATCAACCGCTCGCGTTCCTTGCGGTTCAACAGCGTGTCTTCCGAATCGCAAAGGTGTTCGACCACCATGCGAATCTCACGGCGCAGCGCGTTGCCTTCGATGCTGCCGATGCGGTTGACGTCCAGTTTGTCGACCAGCTTGTTGTGGATCTTCTCCTTCAGTTCTTCAAACTCATCGACGGATATGGCACCGGAGGAACGAGTTGGAGCGGTTGGTCGGCTCATTTCGGTTGTTCTCGTTTGGACATGCCTCTCGTTGCGCGCGAACGCGCGCAAGTGTGGGCGTTATGAAAACATAGCTTACGGTACGCGCTCCGGACGCTGCGTTCAGCAACATGTCATCGGCCGGATTGTTCGCAGAAGATGATCTACCGAAGAGTCGCAGGGAGGGCTCAGCTTGCCCTTCACACCAGACCGCAAAACCGCGACAGTCCGTTACTTGGACGACATCGACGGCAAGAAACCGAGCCATTTGCCGAACGTCGGCGCCGCGACGGGTCCGTCTTCCTTTTGTGCGTCTCCTGCCTGTTCGTTGCCGCACAGAGCTTCGCCCATGTCTAGGAAGGCGCCCGTTATCTTCGCCTTGGGGGCTTGCTCGATCAGCGGCACGCCGTTGTTGCGCACTTCGACCATCAAACGGTAGTCGTTGGGCACCTGCCAGAAGACGTCCTGGCCGATGGTCTCCTGGGCCTTCTTCAGCCGAATTGGCTCGTTGCCCAGCCCGGCGCGATTGACCACGATTTTCACTTTCTCGCGTAACCCATCGATCCCCTGGAAGGACTTCAACAGCCGCACAACGTTGCGCAGATTGGGCAAATCCAGTTGTGCGACCAGCAGCACTTCGTCCGAACATTCCAGTGCCACCAGATCCAGCGGACCGTAGCCCTTCGATAGATCGAGGATCACGTGAGAGAACGATGCCTTCAGGAGTCCGAGAACGCGCCGGAGCGTGTCGTCGGTGATATGCATAGCCTCCTCTAAATCCACCGGGCGTGGCAGCAGGAAAAGGCCGGATTTGAGCTTTGCCAGAGAACGCCGCAGCAGGTCGAAGTCCAATCGGGTAATGTTCTCCGCCACATCCGACAGCGTGTAGTCATGCACCGCGTCCAGAAACACATCGGCGTCGCCAAGCGAAAGATCCAGATCGACCAGCACCACCGACTTGCCCGGATCGGTCGCCAGAATGGACGCTAAGTTCACGGCAACACTTGTCGATCCGACTCCGCCCGTGGCCCCGGCAACAGCGATCGTTGTGCAGCCTCGCGGTCCCTCGCTGCCGCTGCCGTTGTGGCTGGCAACCGTCCTGATGACGTTCGCCACATCTTCGGCGCTGACCGGCAATGTGAGAAACTCACAGACGCCGGCTCGCATGGCGCGGAGAATGAGTTGGCCGTCGTTCGAGGCACTGACGCCACAAATGTTGCTTTCCGGCAGTCGAGTACGCAATTCCCGAATCAACTCGATTCCACGGTCTGTATCGCTGTCCAGGCAGACCGTGACCAGATTGGGACGGATCTCGTCCAGAAGCGGTCCGGCCGTCGTGTACTCGACGCATTCCGCTTCCAGCCAAGCAATGTCCAGGCCAGACAATGCGTTCTTCAGTTCCTCACGCGTCGTTTCGTCGGGATCGACGATTGCCAGTCTTACCATGTAGCTCATCTTGACATCTTCCATACATCAAGAAAACGTAAGGCGAATGGGGAGATTTTCCTACAATCAATGTAGGTCGAAGTTAGCGAGCCGGTCGGAGAAAATGGCTACGAATGACGGCCGCGTTCGGATCACCCGGTTTTTCAGGAAATGTCATGCACCGAACACGAAACCGGCCTCGTTCAAAATCGTTTAACCGCAAGCCGGAGGCGTGCGCGCTCCGTAACACGCGCACGCCTCCGGCTTGCGGTTAAACGATATGGTCATACGAATCCTGGAGTATCGATAATTCCGAATGGATCAGTCGAGCGGGTCGTAGCCCGACGGACCGAACAGACTCGTCTCGCTCGCTCCGCCCTCTTGTCGCGACGGCAGACTGGGTTTCGGATCTGCCGACGCGGGGGGCGTTGCAGGTGTAGCCCGGTTGCCAGCGGCAGACGAGGGCCGAGGTGGCGGCAGTGTCTCTGATTCCGCCGGCGGAAGCGCGTGGTTTAGGACGGGGCCGCGTTCGGGAAGCAGGATCGTATCCTGTCTCGGGACAGGCAACGCGCCGCGTTGGGGAACCGGGATGCTCTCGGGGGTGGCGTTCGGTGCCGACTTGCGGCAGGTGGGGCAACCGCGCCCTAGGCAGCAGTTAGGAACTTCCACGTAGCCGTAATTATAGAATTCCGTGTCGTTTGGATTGGTGGTCAGTTGGCCCGGACCGCATTGGGGAACTTGATGCGCTTCCAACGGAGCGACAAGTTCCGGGGTAACAAGGATCACTAACTCCACCTCGTTGACGTGCTCTTCGACGCGAGAAAAGATGCGACCGATCCACGGCATGTCAGCCAGTCCGGGTATGCCTTTGTTCAGCGACTCGGTGCGATATTGAATCAGCCCGGCGATGGCCAGCGTTTGACCGGCCCGGAGTACCACCGAGGTGTCCGTGTATCGTTCCGTCAATCCAGGTACCTTGACGCCGTTGGCTTCCACGCCTCGACTTTCATCGATTTCGCTGACACGGGGCCGGACCTCCAAGCGTATATCGCCATTGCCCAGCACCATTGGGACGACGTCGACCCGCGTCCCATAGTCTTCGAATTGGACGCTGGTCGTGCCAAGTCCGCTGGGAACGAGAATAGGGAATCTTCCGCCGGAACTGATAACGGCCGGACGACCGGTCATGACGGTAATTGTCGGTTCGGCCAGCAGCTTCACAAGGTGGTACTCACGCAATGCCTGCACATAGGCAATGAACGAGTCGGTACCCCAGAATGCCCTCAGACGCAACGTATCGCCACCGATTCCGGGCGGCAATTCGCGACCCGCCTCGTCGATCGACTTGGCAATCAGCCCGCCCACACCCTGGCTAATTTGCCCGTCACTGGACAACAGTTGCCAGTCCGTACCCAACTGGCGCAGTTTTGTCCTGGAGACCTCCATCACCTTGACGTGCAAAGCGACCTGTTGCACGCCGCCAACGGTGATTTCGTTGATGACGTTCTCGTAGAAGACCTCGGCCAACCGGACGATGCCGTCGATCGTCTCGGCCCGGGGCACAAAGCCGGAGATGTGAACTGCCTCCTCCAACGGGATCACGCGCAGGGTGGCCTCCGGATACAGGGTCTTCAGATGGTTCGTCAGCTCCGACGCATCGCGCAACACAACGATGTCCACCGTGTAGACCTGGCCGTCCGTGTCCCACATGTTCAGTTGCGTCACGCCCGCTTTCAGTCCGGACACTTGGACCTGATTGGGCGATAACGGCGTGGCGAGAACGATATCAGTGTTGTTTACGAAGATGCGGGGGACGGGCTTGTCCAGCGTGAAAATCCTGCTGGTGTTGATGGTGATTTCCAATCGCTGCGGCTTCGCGCTGACGCGGAAATCAACCGGTTTCCCCGTGGGGGTTTGCCCGTACAGCGAAACGACCGGCAAAAGAACCCAGACTAGGAGGCCCAACAGCGGACCTACCTTCCGTGGCAGGTACGAATGATCCAAGAGCACCGCAACACTTCCTTGCAAGGGTTGGTCTGGTGTGGTCGTTCGGTTCGTGCAGGGCCAATTGCTTGGAACGCATCCGGCCTATCCGCGCACGACCACCGCGTATGACGCCTCGTGCTCTAATTATGTCGATTGGCGGGCCTGGTATTCCTGACCCAATGCGGGGGCGCAGCGAAGGCAATTCGCGCCGGCTTCGTCATAACCGGCATTTTGTGCGCGGACGGCATATTCGTAACCGTCAGAACCGTTACCACCGTCACAACCGGCTTCTACTCTTTTGCATCCGAGTAGTCGGTTACCTCGATGTCGTCGTTCAGTTCCTCGAAGTCGCTGTCCTTCTCGTCCTTCTCTTCCGCCTTCTCTTCGCTGCTGTCGTCCGAAGGTCCGTTGTCGGCCGAGTAGAGGACCTCCATTTGCGGAACGGCACCCGCCGCTGCCCAGTTGTATTGGAGCCCCGTTCCGGGAGAAAGGACGAGCATGGAGAAATAGGGCTTGGACGGATTCTGCTTTTCGAGCGCCCCGTCGGATGGTCCTCGATTGAGGGCCAATTCCCCACCGGATACGTCGTCGGCCACATCCGCACGCCCCAAGAGTGTATCGGGCGAGCATCCAGGGCTATCGTCCACGTTGGAATCATCGGGGCTGCGCAGCGACAGTTTGATTTCGCCCATCTCCGTCGCCATCATCAGTTTTTCCACCTGATCCGGTTTCAGGATGAGCGAAACGGCGCGAGCCTCTTCGGGAGCCTCCTCCGTATTCAAGCTTGGCGCGATTTCGCTGTTGACGGCGAACACGCGCACGCCCATCAGGATTGTTTTGGCCAGGGCAAGACCGCTGTCGCCCCAGTCACGCATTACGACGATCACGTCGACTCGATCTCCTGGTGCGATCAGGTTCGAGACGGACGAATCCAGCGATACTTTGACGGATACGACGCGATACTCGTTCGGCACCAAGACGGATCTACTGGCTTCGGTACCGTCCATGATCATGTCTTGCAGAACCGGTACGCCCGGATAGAATCGCGATTTGGCGTACATGCCGTCCAGTTCTTCCAGGCTGGAGATCGCGCCCGGCTGGACCTGGTTTCGCGCCCATTCGACAATCTCAACGTTCTCCTCGTTGAGTGCCTCGTTGATGCTGATTTCCTTGCTGGCCACAACGACCTTCACGTTCTCTACCTTCCCTGAACCGCCACTGTCCATCTGCTGATAGACGCCGATCGCGGCAACCAGACCGCAGCTTAATGCGACCGTGATCAGGATCATTGGCTTCATGTCTATTCCTCGATCTGAAAATGTGAGTCCATCACTCGCGGCGCATCGTGCAGTTTGCTTTCAGCGTCGTGCCACCCAGGAACCAAGGTGCGGGCAGCCAACTGATGTCGTCATAAGGCACGGAGACGGCCACCGAGATCGCGTCGCCCGTGTCCGTCTTTGCTAGGTCTCTTGGGGTGACCTTGATCGTCAGGGCCTTCGGATCTACCGAGCCGCCTTTCAAGTATTTCTGCACCGTCGAGGTCGCTTTGGAGGACGTCGCGCCGTCGATCACGGCGACTCGCGCTCCGGAACGAGCTGCATTGGTCAGCAGTTGCTGGACCATTATCATGCGCCCAAACTCGAACATTCCAAAAATCAGCAGAAAGAAGACAGGCGCTACGATCGCAAACTCGACCGCGGATGCTCCACGTCGTCGGTGTCGCACAAAGCGGCGAAGCCCGATGAATCCCGATCGAGCTCCAGTCATGTTCGTTCGCCGCGAACTGTCTTCGTCTTTTGCATGCCTTTTCATCGTTCTCACCGATTCGCGGTTGCTTTCCTACGTCAGCATGCCAGTCCATGCGAAGTAGGAAATCGTACCGATCGTGATAGGAATGCCGTACGGCAACAACAGCATCGAAGGTTTCCGGTCGGCTGCGATCTCCGACAGCTGCTCCGCATCCCGGATCAACATGATCTCGAACACGATGCTGCGAAACTGCAGAAGATGCTTGCGCCAGCTACGCTTCCACATGACCATCCCGATGGCCAGGAAGCCACCAACAATCGCCGAAACACAGAACGCGTGAAAGGTGTGGGTCGGATGAATCCAGGCCCCGACGCCGGCCAGCAGTTTTACGTCGCCGGCCCCCATGCCTCCAATGGCGTAAGCCGGGAGCAACAGCACCAGCCCAACGGCCGTGCCAAGCAAGCTCCAGCCCAGCCCTTCCCAGCCAAAGGCAACGGTGCTGTAAATCCAGCCACTGAAAACCATGGGAAAGGTCAACCAGTTGGGGACTCGCAACGCGACTCCATCAATCACCGCCGCAACGATCAAGGCAACGCTGACCAGCCAAATCGGCCAGTTTTGGACTAAGACGGCTCCTACTTCCGAGAGAAACTCCATGTTGTCAGCTCCTGTCTTCCTAATTCCCGGCTTCTATCGGTCGCTTTCGAGGCTGGTTTCCGACTGTCTTAGAACCGCATGTTCAGCAAATAACTGACAAAGACGGCCACGACCGTCGAAATGTAGCATGCGATCTCAACCGCCCCGGCGACTGTGTCCTGAGAAATGAATGAGTACATGGTCACGGTCCTCGAAATCATAGAACTCGAACTGGCTGTCTGAAGTGACAGAAAGTGCGATCCTCCACAGGAAACCTATGTTATTTTCCGCCACAGTCAAATTTGCCCCTGCTCTCGGACACCCTTCGACCGTCATATCCCGCACAAGCCGCACGCTCGGCCCAAAGATCCGACGCACAAACGAAGTGAAAGGCCGTTCGTAGTGCCGCGTTCAGGCGGTTTTCGCATTTGAAGACGGCCTCTCGGATTCGGCTCTTCAGCTAGCAGTGGCCGGAGGCAGACTGATCTGGAGTCGCCCGCGCCGTTTCGCTATTCTTCCGCGCCGCTGCGGCGGTGCAGTTTCGCCACAGGCGAGTATGGACGTTCGTAGTCCTGGAATTCTGCCCAAGGAGGGGCCGATGAGAAAGACCGTCTTCTTCCTGATCGGAGCGGCCGTTGCCTGGTTCTTTCTCGACAAGTTCGAAATCATTGGCCTGGACGGCGTTCAGATGGTCCCGCGCGACAATCCTGTCGCCGGCGACCCCAGACAAGCCGACATGGCACCGCCGCCGGTTCGGTCTACCGGGACAATCCGCGTCGCATCATTCAACATCCAGGTGTTTGGGACAACCAAGTCCGGCAAACCACACGTGATGGACGTCCTGGCACGCATCGTCCGCAAATTCGATGTAGTCGCTATTCAGGAAATACGTAGCCGCGACGAGGACATCATCCCGAACTTCGTCGAACTGATCAATTCGACCGGAGCCCATTACGATTTTGTCGTTGGGCCTCGGCTGGGTCGAACCGTTAGCAAGGAACAGTACGCCTTTATCTACGACATGACCGTTGTCGAGGTGGATCGTACCCAGTTGTACACTGTGGCCGATCCGCCTGACGTGCTCCATCGAGAACCGCTGGTCGGCTGGTTTCGCGTTCGGGGACCTCCGGCTGAGGAAGCGTTTACCTTCTCTCTGGTCAATATCCACACCGATCCCGATGAAGCGAAGCAGGAAGTGAACGTACTGGCTCAGGTCTACCAGAAAGTCCGCGATGACGGCCGGCAGGAAGACGACGTGATCATCTTGGGGGACTTGAACGTCGACGACAAGAACCTGGGCCAGTTGGGTCAAATCTCGGGTATCACATGGGTCATCTCTGGCACGCCCACCAACGTCACAATGACCAAGCAATACGACAACATCGTCTTCCACAGCAGTGCCACAAACGAGTTTACCGGTCGCGGCGCCGTGTTCGATTTCCTCCGTGAATACAACATGACGACGGACGAAGCCAAGGAAGTCTCGGACCATCTCCCAGTATGGGCCGAATTCAGTGTCTACGAAGGCGGCCAGCCCGGGCGAATCGCCACGCGGCCAAGCGAGTACCGGTAAGGATTGGCGAATCGTTTGTCTGTCATATTGACTGTGGGGCACGTTTCCAACGTGCCTGGCACGATGGAATCGTGCCCCACTTGTTTCTGCGTCAATCCGCATCAGACCGGCAAACGGCACCTTCAAGCCTAGCGGGCTCCATTTCGTTTCGCGCCGCGAGCGGCTATACTATTTGCCCAACCTATTATCCCACCTTGTTGCCACAGGAAGTGCGGTCGCGGGCCGCGTCATGGATTCCACGAAGAAAGGCAATGCAACATGTCCGAAGACAATCAAGCGGCGGAACAGAAGGAAGATAAGGGCGAAGGCGGTTCGCGATGGAGCGAACTCTACAAGACCGAAGACTACTGGGCCATTTGGCTGGGCTTAGCAATTATCGCAGTTGGATTGGTGATCTTTCTGCCCCGAGCCCCCGAGGGCATGGACGCGAAGATCCAAGAGTCCAACACGGCTATGGCGCAGCAAGCCGATGAAGCGCCGTTCCGGACGATCGCTTGGTACAAGGCGAGCGACGCGAAAAGGAAACTCAAGGCGACCGGCGAGGACCTTCCGAAGACGATCAAGAAATACACTGGCAAGCCCCACGGCTGGAAAACTAATCCGATCGAGGCTTTCGTGGTGACCGAACCGCGGGCGGTCGAGAAGAAGGCTGCCGCCCAGGAGAAGTTGGACGCGGCGGATGAAAAGCTCGCCAAGGCGGAGGCCGATGCAAAGGACGCCGAGGAGGCAGCGCGGGCGGCCGACTTCAAGGACGACGAATTGAACGACAAAGCCGAGGCGGCCATCGTCGCGTGGCGAAACGCTAAGCCGGCCGTCTCTTCCGCCTCGAAGAAAGTCAAAGCGGCCAAACCCTTGAACCAGATAGGCTACCTGCTCGCCATGGGTGCGGTGTATGCGGCGCTGTTCGGCATCGGTATGCTCTTCATGGGCAAGTCGTTCGGCAAGTTCATCTTGGGTTTTTCCGTCGTCTTTCTCGTGGCGGTTCTGGCGCAGATGTTTGCTGCGCAGGCGAATGTCAAGGACGCCGGCCTGGGTTACGCCGCTTGGGCGATCCTGTTCGGCCTGTTGATCAGCAATACGATTGGCACACCCAACTGGGTCAAGCCCGCCGTTCAGACCGAGTACTTCATCAAGACCGGCCTGGTGCTGCTTGGTGCCGAGATATTGTTCAGCAAAATCGTCACCATTGGGGTCCCCGGCATCTTTGTTGCGTGGGTCGTGACACCGATCGTTTTGATCACCACTTACCTATTCGGTCAAAAGGTGCTGAAGATACCGTCGAAGACGCTCAACATGACGATCTCGGCCGACATGTCTGTCTGCGGCGTGTCGGCGGCGATTGCCACGGCGGCGGCCTGTCGTGCGAAGAAGGAAGAGTTGACCCTGGCCGTCGGTCTTTCGCTGGTATTCACCTCGGTCATGATGGTCGTCATGCCGGCTTTCATCAAGGCTGTTGGCATGCCGCAGATTCTGGGCGGTGCCTGGATGGGCGGGACGATCGACGCCACTGGCGCCGTGGCTGCTGCGGGGGAGTTCCTGGGTGAGAAAGCACTGTACGTAGCCGCGACGATCAAGATGATCCAGAACGTGTTGATTGGGGTCATCGCTTTCTGCGTGGCCACCTACTGGTGTTTGAAGGTCGACCGCGAGGCGGGCCGTGATGTCGGGCTGATGGAGATTTGGTATCGGTTCCCGAAATTCGTTCTCGGTTTCATCGGCGTATCGGTCGTCTTCTCGCTGATCTACAGCAACATGGGGCCGGACGTTGGCTACACGATGATCGACAACGGCGTGATCGGCGGACTCACCAAGAGCCTTCGCGGCTGGTTCTTCTGCCTGGCCTTCGTCAGCATCGGCTTGGCGACAAACTTCCGCGAGCTGAAGCACCACTTCAAGGGCGGCAAACCGCTTATCCTGTACGTATGCGGCCAATCGTTCAACCTGTGTCTCACACTGCTGATGGCCTACATCATGTTCTATCTCGTGTTCACGCAGATCACGGAGAAGATCTGAATTCCAAGCGGCCAGTGCCATTCGGTTGGAGCCACTCGAAATGGATCGCTCAACGAACTGTCAGCGGAACTCGACCGCGTCCTCGGGCGCAACTCGAGGTCGCGAGCCCAAGGCGTGTGTGCGCTGGACGCGATTTCTGACGGGGGTGCTTGCGATTCTGCTGGTGGCCTTCGTCCTCATCCCCGGCTTACAGCGTCTGGGTCCGATCCGCGAGGTGCGCGAGGCGATCCAGAGGTCCGGCATCGACGCCACGGCTCTGTTTTACACCGAAAGCGAAGTGTCCGGCGAAGCCGAGTCGTCGATCCGTAACGCCATTAGATACTCGGCCCACGGCGGCCAGGCCGGCAAAGTGCAAGGCGTGGCAGGGGAATAGCGCGGATTGCACATAGCGGATCTGACTCGTTGATTACAGATTGGCGTTAGAAATGGACACCCGAATCGAAGGCTAGCGCGCAAAATCTTCATCTATAACCCCCAATCTATAACCAGCTACTGTCAAGATTTCCCATGTGTGTTCTTGTCTAACTGCCTTGTCTGGAACAG
>JACKQG010003667.1_pt1 | contig 18578 bp, 13 predicted proteins | sample 8237621 | NCBI WGS metagenome assembly JACKQG01 (sample SAMN15677084, study PRJNA649215) | marine metagenome | biome: marine; feature: Black Sea; material: saline water; isolation source: suspended particulate matter (SPM) from the Black Sea western gyre | collected 2013-06-09/2013-06-10 | depth... | reverse complement strand
GTATAATGCATTAAACAAATTTGTCTAAAAAATTATAAGAGCGGGAGACGAGGTTCGAACTCGCGACAACCACGTTGGCAACGTGGAGCTCTACCACTGAGCTACTCCCGCATAATGTCCTTAAAAAAGCGGAGAGGGAGGGATTCGAACCCTCGAAGGAGTTCATCACCCCTTACTCACTTAGCAGGCGAGCGCCTTCAGCCACTCGGCCACCTCTCCAAAAATCTATCAAAATTCGGGTACGAAATTAGGATGTATTCGTTCAATCTCCAAACAAATTGACACAATGTTAGTAACCATTCGGTTATTGGTTGGATACCAATGTTTTTTCAAAAAATTTTGGATTGGAGTAAAATGATGAGGAACAGTTTACCCCGACCGGTCGGGGAATCATTTTCAGCTAACAACAATTTCCCGATAAAACGAAACAGGACGCAAACTGATTATTGTACTCCAGTATTTAATTTGTCAATAAAGGTGGATACTACCCTAAACTGAAACGTTACCAATTTCAAATGAAGTATTTTTACGTCGATAAATTGCCCAAGAAAGAAATAAATATCCTGCATCCTCAATCAGTCGGCTGATGCCTACAATTTCGCCTTCACGCAATCCGCATCCGCAATCAATGTTGTATCCACGTAGAATGGCCGAGGTGATAGCAATTATAAAAAACATCATCATTCCCATGGAGATGAGAGCCGCACCATCTATCAGAAATCCGAATATCAACGCCAACCCGACAAAAAATTCGATCCATGGTAGGATGATGGCGACCATATTTTCAAGTCCAAACGGAAGCATGTGATAATTTTCAATCGATCGAGCAAACGCACCCGGATTGGCTATTTTATCGAAACTGGCATAGAGAAAAATTCCGCCCACGACGAATCTTGCGAATAGTATGATTAATTTTGATGATAATATCCGATTCATTTCTCCACCTCGTAGCCGACATTCACCCATTCAGACCAACCGTCGACAAAAACCATAACATTCGAGAAACCGGAATCCAGCAGATCATACGCTAAATCTTCGCTCGAACCGCAGTCATCGCCATTGCAATAGGTAATAACGATATCAGTTCTGGTTTGGAGAGAATCAATGGTAAACAGCAGTTTCATAAAATTTTCATTACTCAGAGCTCCGGGGATATGCCCCTCATTATAATACGCAATATCCCTTGCGTCCACAAAAAGGATTCCCTCGTCATAAAGCGATCTGGCAATTTCCAGAGAAATATATTGAATCAATGCAGTTTCATCATTTTCAATCAGTTCAATATGAGAATTGACGGTTTTTATCTCTTTAGCGAAAAACGGTATTGCTCCGGGATGGAAGGCGTTCACACTCACCGCAACAATGATTGAGACAACCATGATGATAAATGCCTGAAAAAGCGACTTTTTCATTTTTTTCTTAATTTGTTAGAACTAACCTTGGGTTTTTTGCTTTTCTTCTTTGATCCTGTATCCCCGCCTAATCTTTCAATTTCTTTGAAAACCGAGTCCACAAAAGATAACATTTGAGGATCATCTCCCATTTTTTTATTCATCGGGATACTGCGGTAGATATTTCGATTAAATGCCGTCGAAATTGCATTATTTGCTGAGGTCTTATTTTTTTTCAGCGTCTCTACCTTTTTCAGGATACTTGGTTGATTTGTATAAAGTTCTTCAAGAGGCTTTGATTTATCTCGTCGTTGATAACTGGCAAGCCTTCTGTCAATCGTTTGGATCTCACTTTCATATTTTGAGACATCCACAAGTGGTGAATCAGCATCAGCAATCGTTAAATCAACGACACTCAAGTACTTACCTTGTTTATTGCTTGTGTATAAAAATGGTCGTGTCTCCCTCATGTCTTTTGGTCTCATCTTGGACATATCACGACTCAAAAAGATGTAATCTGCATCCTGAAATGCCTCTATAATTTCATTTTTATCCCTTCGATTTGCATTAACCAACATCACAATAATATCTGCTTTTTCTTTCAACTTATCGATGTATGACTTTCCGGTTTCAAGATAATTTTTCTGCCGGAGTTCTTTTATATGTAACGGCAGTAAATTTGTCACACCAATCACGCCGACGGTGAAGGGTTCATGTTCTATTAGTAAATATGGTTCAAAACTGAGTCCCCCTGAAGACACCTCCACCAAATTCGCTGAGATAAACGGGATCGTCGTAGAGTCAGCAAGTGATTTGAGGAAGGACAATCCTGCGGATAAGTCATACGCACCAACATTAACGGCGTCACATCCAATCCGACTATAGCCCTCCAAAATCATTTTTGCTTTGTATTTTTCCGAAGGAGCTAACTTATCGCTCAAACGGGATGTACTAAACAACAATTCACCCGCATCAAGGATGAGCGGATTTTTACCCTCTTTGTAGAGAGATTGAATATATGTTGCTTTTCTAGGCAGACCGCCTAGTGGATTATTCTTTCACCCACACGGGTCTAATTGAGCTCGTACATTTGCTGTAACAACCAACGTCAACGTCCCTTGAGGACTTGGTTTTGCACAAGCGCTTAAACCCAAAACAAGTGAGGTGACTAAAAGTAGTGTGTTTTTTCTATTCATAAGGTTTAAAATTATTACACTTTCAAGTTAGAATGAAACTACTATCTAAAGTGTGGTGGATTTTGGTGATTGGGTTCTGCCTGCATGCCGCAGGCGGGCCTGCCCGGAGCAGACGGGGGTGCTGGGGAATTATCAATTATATCCCAGTTTTATCCGCCGCTTTTTTTTGCAGAATATCCTTTTTCTAAAAGAAATGATAAAACCTTATCTCGAAAATCTCCTTGAATAAATATGTTGCCTTCTTTTACGGTGCCTCCTGTCCCACAGATCGTCTTTAACAGTTTACCTAATATTTTCATATCAGATGTTGTTCCTATAAACCCGCGGATTGATGTTACAAGCTTCCCCCCTCCTTTACGTTCCAACCATATTCGGAGGTGTTGATTCTGCGGAGGAAGTGTATCAATCTCACTCAAATTATCCGAACCTTCAAAACTCGGATCTGTGGAATACACGACATTCCCAGTAAAACTCTTTTTTCTATTCATCAATTAAAAAGGTCAATACTACTGCGATTTGACCATGTTTTTAAATCCTTGGAGATATAAGCATGGCCATCTCTTGTCATCGCTAAAAAGTATTGCTGAATGCCATCAGAACCCGGTAAAACTGTCAACGAAATAAAATCTGTTCGCTTCGTAATTTGTCCCGAAACCATAAAATCATCTCCGACCGTGATTGGATTCTTGTTTTTCAGCTGATAAAGATTACCGTGAGATGTCAAGATGACAAACCCGATATCCGGAGGAGCAATGCCGAAGACATAATGAATGGCATCCACAACTGTTTCTTTCGTTGCAATATCTTCATTTAACAATGCATGCTCATTCAAAGCCATTTGAAGTTCTTGCAATAATTCCTTAGGAACGGATTCGCCTTTTAAACCGGGTTCTCCCCTATCTCCTTTTTCACCGGGTAGTCCTGGTGGACCCTGCTCGCCGGACGGCCCCGGTTCGCCTTGCGGTCCGGGCAATCCATCAGGGATACACCCAAGTATGAACACGATTATTAACGTAATTGGAAGAAGTTTCATCATCCTGCAGGAAACAAGAACGGTAATGCTCGGCTCCATGCCATGGACATAATAATAAACAGCTCCGACACTATCGCTGCAGAAAAGAAGAGAATTGCTCTTTTTAAATCTTTGTTTTTGCAGGCGTTAATCTTCCCTAATGCGTAAACTTGGTTCGCAAACATTCGATAGGTGAGATTATCGTCACTAAAAACTTCTTTAAAATATTTTGAGTATTCGGTTTCATCGCTAAATTGAGATATTCCACCAAAAAACGTTGGATTGGTTAGATATTTACTATCGTCGTTTTCCCCAACAATTCCGTTACTTTTTCTCAATCTTGGCATGATGACCAAAACAAGATGAATAATTGCAAGAAATGCAGAAATAAAGTAAACTAATACCATTACAAACGAAAACCAGCCTAATTGCACTTTTAAAAAATGTACGATGAAAAAGACCATAAATACGCCCAATATGGATAAAAGTGTGAAGGCCTTTTGATCCGTGCGTTGGATAATTTGCTGCTCGCTCGACATTATGTGAAATATCGGTGCGATATTACTCCGGACTAAATCTGATGTATTATTCATTTATATCTTTTCCATTTAACCTGATAAGTTATATCACCTAATGGAAAAAATAAAGATATGATTTATGTATTTTTCCCAGTTTCGATTAGGCTCTCTATTTTTTTTCCTCTAAGAAAAGGATTTAGGAGTACAATAATGAGACGAAGGTGGATTATTGTCAGTGAAAAATGATACACTTCCATTCATCATTTTACTCCAAAAGTAGATTGTTTCCAACCAAAACCTGAATCCTTACATATTTTTGCATACAAGATTATAATTTGTATTCAAGAGTTACAAACCAATTTCGAGTGGCTCCCGGCCAGTAGAATGCATTATACCCATCCCACTCATAACCATATCCAAATGTAGAATATAGAACATCCGTCAGATTATTTACTTTCAACCCAATACTGAGATGATCAGATTTATACGTGATTCCTCCATCGACAACTATAAATGGCATTATCTCGCCAATATTCTCAGCATCAAGATACTGTTTCCCCACATGACGGAGACTTAATAACGTGCTAAAATGTTGTGAATGCTGAGACTGTATGCTACCATTAAACAACCATTTTGGAGCCGTCGGCAAAACATTGCCTTTGAATTCTCCGGATTCGAAAATATTCTGACTAACGGCACCATTCATTTTTATCATAAGATTATTCAATACATTCCACGCAAAATCAAATTCTATTCCTTGGTGAATAGTCGCATCTGCTGAGGAATAGTCGTATTCCCCTTCTTGATCTATATCGATATTTTTTAATTGCTCATTCTCATAGTTAATTCGATAGAGATTTAACCCAAAATGAATCCGTTTTGAATGATAGTCAAATCCTGTTTCCATATCATGAATTACTTCAGCTGCGGCGATAACAGGTTCACTCCACATATCATCAGCGCTTATAATTTGATTATCGGCAGGTTCTTTCTGCGCTTTTCCGTAATTCACAAATAAAGACATGGACGAATTCGGATTACAAATTACTCCTACTCGCGGATTGACAAAAGGCCAACTTGCCGATAATTGATGTCCCGTAGCATGTCCGATTTTCTCCTGGTCCAATGACCAATTATGATTTTGGATTTGTATATCACCAATGACTTTAATTTTTTCTGAAATATCATAGGCAAAATGAGCAAATGCCGTTAATGAGGATTTCTTCCCTAAATATTGATAATATCTGTACCAACCGCTGCCTAAAGTTTCTTCTAAACTCTCATCGGAAAAGTTTGTGACCTCTCCGAAGTGGTCCCCTTGATAAACTCGTAATTCACCACCAATATCCAACCGAAAATTATTTTGGCGATAGGTTAACGTTGGAATGATCCCATAATATTGGTTCACAATCCATTTACGACGAAGTAAATCTGTTTCCATGTCATTTTCGGTAGAATCAGTAAAAGAATCATTTACATCAAGATTGTACGAATACCAATCTTCCCCTTCTTTAAACACTTCATAGTATCCGCTTCCCATTACAAGATAGGCGGTGTTAGTAAATGTCAAGTTCCGATGGAAATTATATCGAGTATTTAACGAATAAATTTGCTGTAGAAAGTCATCGGTATATGCTTTGTACCCGAATCGCCGTTTTTCCCTGTCCAATATATCATCGGTGTAAATTCCGTCCCAAGTCAAATGTGTATTTTCATAGCCGGTGAGTGCTCTAAATTGATTTGTCATTTTCTGCCCACGATGTTCCAAACCAAAGGAAAGTGCCTTTTGTTTACTGCCATGATGCTCCCTGTATCCGTCCGATTCTACCTGCGAATACCGAGCTTTAAGACTGAGAGTTTTTCCTAATAAGTGCCCTGAGTTTGTCTCCAGACTGTATTTCGATGTATTGTATGAACCTGTACCGTAATTCAATGAAAATACTGGTATTTCCGAGCGTATTTTTGTTGATACATTAATCGACCCGCCAAATGCTGCTGAACCATACAAACTGTTTCCGATTCCACGCTGAATTTGGACGTCTTTTGCATCCTTGAGGATATCGGTATGATCCACCCAATATACTTGATGGCTTTCGTTATCATTGAGAGGTACATTATCCAGCATAACGGCAATGCGGCTTTGGTCAAATCCGCGGATGGAGACGTAAGAATATCCCGTGCCATTACCGCTCTCGCTGTAAGCAAACACACCTGGTTCTGATGCAAGAATCATCGGCACATCTTCAACGGTGTATCGAGAGGAAATTTCTTCTTGGGTCAGATTAGAAAATGCTACCGGTGTAACTCCTTCAACCGCTCGCATTGCGCTTACAAATACTTCTTCTCCCTCAAGGATGATTGATTTGAGTATAACGACTACGTCGGATGTTTCAGGCGTTATTATCACAGTTTTATAAGCAATATGATGGAAGTGAATGGGCTGTTGGGATTCTACATCAAATACAAATTTTCCCATGGAGTCAGAGGTAGTCCCGGCAGATTCACAAGTGATATTTACACCCTCAACGGGCTGATTATTCTCATCCAGGACAGTTCCGTGAATGGACAAGGTTTGCGTAAATGAAATACTAATAAAAAAGAGTGAAAGTATGAATGATCTCATGATGATCTCCCTTCGCTGGCATTATCCAGAGCAGGTTCAAAGGGTATATTCTCAGCCACCCCCTCTGGGTTATGGACGGCACCCCAAAAACGCCAGAGAATTTACACTATTTATTACGACTAAATAAAGGACAAAACATCATTCACCTTCCGGTAAATAGACAAAAAACAGCAACTCTCCGTCACTCCAGTTTTTCGGAGTTTTATCGCCGATGACAATCCGCATTTGGTTCGCCGCGGTAAACTCAAAAATGCAATGTTTTACTTCTCCATCGGACAATTCCCAATCCATTTGCCATGGATGTTTTGTGTAGTCTATGGAATATATTCCTTCAATCTTTTCGTCAATTTTTGTTCCCATTTTTTTGTACATCTGCATCAAACCGGTTTGGCTCTCCATTTCAGGATCTCCTGTAAAAACTAAACTGACCTGCATAAGAATTCCGGCGTATTTCCATAAACCATCCAGCAGCCGGGTAAACGTAACATTTCGCACCCTCTCTTCTTCACTCATATTTCCGGCACGGTCTTGAGCGGACATCGTGAGGATAAATGATAATCCAAGAAAAGGCGTTTCGCTATTTTGAAGTAAAATATCTTGATATATACCTTCCTTCATTTCGTCTTCAACCAAATCTATTTCATAGACGAATCCTGTTTCTTTTGTCCCATTTAACCATACTGCCTGTGCCGCAACAACATCTTCACTAAGTTCGTACGAAATCAGCGGATCAATCACCAGCGCGTTTTGCACCGGTGCACTAATCGTGATTTCCGGTTTAATATTGTCAAATAAAATATTTTGAACAGAAATTGTATCGGAAATATTTCCCGCAAGATCTTTTCCGCCTAATCGAATAGTGTAGATACTTCCACTATTTAGTTTAATTTGAGGAAGTGAGATATTCTCGTGAATCCCTGTTGTTAAAAACGCTTGAGTCAGCGAAAATTCGTGAGGACTTTTACTATCTTCTAATCCTCCGGATTGCATAATGACACCCCCGCAATTTTTCAATACTTCGGATGTTGAATATCCTAATGCAAATCTGTTTAGAGCAGTATCTGATTTCAAGGATACAAATTCTAATACAGGAGGTTTGTTGTCAAATAAAATGTTACGTACTTCAACCTCTTTTGCGATGTTCCCTGCTCTGTCTTTCCCCGATAATGTGATGGTGTAAATTCCGCCTTCAACAAGCGGAAATTCTAAAGGAGGTTTTATATCTCTGTGAATTCCACTGGAACGAGCGTCGCTATCAATTGTAATGATATGAGGGAAATTTCTGTCCATGCTGCCATCCGTCGGAGTGAATGTTATCATGAGTGGGTTCATCGTTTCAGAGCAGAAATAATCGATGCTCGCTTCCGGAATAATCTCAGTATCTATCGGGCGCGAAATAGACAACACCGGAGGAATAGAGTCGAACGTTACGTGGTTTACGCTTACGGTATCTGAACGATTTCCAGCGAAATCAGATCCAACCATTTTTATAGTGTAAATATTGCCACTGATTACCTGGAGACGGTGTGTCACATCTAACGAATCCTTCCTGCCGGCTTTTCGCTCATCCTCTGATAGCAATACGGTTTGTTGTCCCTCTTCGCTTTCGACAATTATCTCTCCACTCTGTAACGGTTCATTTATGGAGAAACTAAGTTTCATCGCATTCACATACGTATCATTAACCGGTTCAAATATCTCCAAAATCGGCGGAGTTGTGTCATAGCGAATGTTTGTTGTTGTAGCCGTTGTCGGTTTTGACGGATTACCGGCGATATCCACACCGTTGAGTTCGATGGAATAAATCGCGCCTTCAGTCAATTGCACCTGTTGACTGACATTAATTTCGTGACTTCCGACAGATAACTGTTCATCGCCTAATGATAATTCCCATGGAGATTGAGAGTCCAACGCACCGCCGGTTCGTCTTATCAATACTTCCCCTTCTTTTAATGTTTCACTTGAAGTATATGCGACAACCAGCTCTAATATAGATTTGTTAGAACTTGGTTTATTAATGCTTATTACCGGTGGCACTACATCATAATGAAAGGCTGAAAATAAAACAGGATCTGCTGAGTTCCCGGCTAAATCAATTCCGGTAAATGCAATTGAATATTCAGAACCACTAATCAGGTTCACCATTTTAGTTGGCAGTACCCCTCCGCCAATCCCTTGTTCCAATCGTGACCCTTTGAGATGTACAATGTGCAGGCTGTCAGGATCCGGTCGACCGCCGGAATGCGTAAATACAATTTCACCGGATGCCAATGTTTCGCTGAGTTCATAACGAATATCCAATTGATTGTATGAGGATGAATCCTGTGGGCTAAATACGGTGATTACCGGGGCTTCTCGGTCATACCGAAGGGCAGTGCTCACTTGCGGCATGACGACTGAATTTCCGGCGGAATCTTTACCGACAAACTCCGGATAGTAATTAACACCATCTGTTAATTCAATTTCCGGATAGATTACATGCTCACCTTTATGCATGTACTTGCCTTCCAATTGATAATGCTGCACCGGATATAAGGTGGTATCCTCCGGCACCCAATGAACACGGCAGACTTCTACATCTTCGCTAAACGTGTAGGTTAGCTCAATGGTATTCAGCGGTAAATCATTTCCCCGAGAAACATATTCAACGGTAGGTGATGTAAAATCATAGATAACATTCTCAACCGCCATAGAAGTGCCGAAATTCCCGGCTAAGTCCTGTCCGATATACGTCAGTGAGTAGGGTATATTTTCCGATATCGATAGATTCGCAATGTTTATCTCGTGGTCACCGGATTGTAAATCCTCCTCCGAAATATGAAATAGGATAGAATCCGTCTCATTTCTCCAAATAATTTCACCGGTCAACAATGCTTCATTTGCAAAATAACGAACAGAATTACTGTTATATAACGTCGTATCTTTTGGTTCCAACACGGTGATTATTGGCGGTGAGACATCGTAGATCACCCGACGCACGGTAAGTGTATCCGATGAATTTCCGGCAGAATCCTCTCCAAAAAATGCAATGGAGTATGTCATCCCGTCAACTAACGATATATCAGGCGACGACCCCAAAAGATCAATCTGAAACGCTTTTCCAATTGCAGACGTAAATTCAACCATCCCTGAAAGAAGAGATTCAGACACCGAATACCCAATCTGGGGGTCATTCACAAATGAGTCATCCGTAAAACTCAAGTCTGAAAACATCGGAGGTGATACATCGTACGTAAATTTACGGATGAATACAGAATCTGCAGAATTCCCTGCCAAATCCTTTCCGCTAATAAGCAGCGAATAGGAATGCCCGTCAGTGAGTATTGGTTGATAATAATCCAAAATACTATGACGCCCGGATGTTAAAGCATTTCCACTCAGACGATACTCACTTTCATCATAAGTTGTTAAATCTTTCCATGAAATACTCCCCTGTGACATATCTTCCGTTAACGCGTATGTGAATTCTCTGTTATTTTTCCAATCGTTATCATGCAAATCGGTGATGTGAATCGTTGGTGGAGTAACATCATAGCGGATATGATAAACTGTAATCGTATCAGAATTATTTCCGGCAGAATCCGTTCCGAAGAATGAAATATCATAGACGATACCATCTGACAAAGAGTCTTGACGAGATAAAACCATCGGTTTATGACGCCCTGCAGTTCGCTCCTCTATACTTAACGGAACATGAAAAGTTCGTCCGTCAGAACCAACAAACTGAACGTCTGCAGACGCCATCGATTCAGATAGCACATATCCAATGGCAGAGGAATTAATTGCGGAGCTGTCGATGATGGAGACATCAGTAAACACCGGTAGTGTAACATCATAGCGGATGTCGTTCACAAACACGGGTTCTGCAGCATTGTGTGCATAATCCTCCCCGAAAACGGTAATCGAATATCTGTGGCCGTCGAGTAATTGCGGACTGAATTCATGCAAGCCGGTTGTACGGGCGGACGAATCCATGCTAACTGTGATGCTGTCACCGGGAGATTGGTCGGCCCAAACAACGGTTCCGTGTTCAATATCCTCTGAGAGTGAATACCGTAGAAGCGGTGTATTCATCCACTGGTGATGAACTATATTCTCAATTTGAATTAACGGCAGAGAGACATCATAAACGATGCTGTCAATGGATGCAATTTGGCTTTTATTCCCGGCTAAGTCCAGTCCAAAATACGTAATTCGATAACCTAAACTATCCGTGAGTTCAATATTGGATAATGAACTGTTTGAATGGACGCCTTCTTTTCGTTCATTTTGCGTCAATATTTGTGTGAGGGTATCTCCACTAATGGATATAAATTTTAACTCACCGGCAGATAACGGTTCACTATTAGAAAACTCAATAACGGATTGATTTACAACCTCATGGGATGAGGGAGACAACAACTTCACAACCGGTGGTGTTGCATCCAGCTCAACATGATTTATGATCGCCGTTTTTGACGCATTTCCGGCCACATCCTTACCGTGTAACTGAATAGAATATTCACCATCTTTCATCCACAATTTATCTTCATCCGTCAATATATAATCCTGAATTCCTTTGGTTAGATAAGTTGAATCAAGATGAACGTTTCGCAGCGAATCATCGTCGGTTTTTCGCAGAAATGTCAACACACCCGATGACAAATCCTCTGAATTTTCCCATGACAAAAGAATGTCAGACAGGTACTCATCTTCGATTGGAGAAATGAACGTTAATTCCGGCGAAGTTACATCATAAGTAATGCCGGTAATCATCGGGGACTCTGACCGATTTTCAGTAGAATCTATTCCAATAATCTTGATGGCATATACCGCACTGTCAACTAAGATTGGTGTGTGTTTAAGGAGAATATGTTCATGACGCCCAGCGGATAGTTCTCTCCCCTCCATCTTCTGTTTCAGAACCGAAAGTGTATCACCTTCAGCGGTAAATTGAAACCAAATGACATCCCCCGAAAATAGTGGCTCAGAAATGGAATAACTGATATTCTTATGATTGACGATGGTATGTTCAGTCGGTGCAGTAAGTGAAATCACCGGCGGAGTAAAGTCATACCGAATATTCTCCACGATGCTTTCGCAGTGATTTCCGGCTCTGTCGCTTCCGGTTAATCGTAGTCTATAAACGGTATTTTCATGAATATTTTCCGGGGTTTGGACTTGGAGTATGTGCGTACCGGACAAAAGAAATTCATTGGTTAAAGGTTGGATTTTTTGCGGAAGTATTTCGTTTTCGAGAAACCATTGGATCCGTCCATCTGCGATATCTTCAGAAAGTGTGTATTCAATAGTTAATTGATTCATTCGTTCGTTGTGTTTTGGCAAAACCACCAAAATTTCCGGTAGAGAACTGTCATATAAAACCGATGGAATTACCACACGTTCTGCGGGATTCCCTGCATAATCTTCTCCTGTAATAACTATATTGTAAACTACTCCACTAATGAGAGTATCGCCATCACTTAAAGTAATACATAAGCTATCTGACTGGAATAAATATTCTTCTGGCAACATATAGCTATCGAATAATTTTTCATTGATATCATCTGAATAGCGCAACCATGAAATAGCACATGTTTTTAAGTCTTCAGATAATGACAGAGCAACCTCTGACGTACTTACCGAGGCACCGGAATCGGGATAAAATACCGTGATTTCAGGTTTCGTTGTATCATACTCAATATCATAAATGGAAATCAGTTCTGATTCATTCCCTGCAAAATCGATACCGGCAAACGTCAGCGTGTAGCGACTTTTCTCGTTGAGAGAAGGTGCATGAATCAATTCGATATTTTGTTTATCCCCATTGAGCATTTCATCATCACTAAGCGGAACAATATGTGGTGAATGCGGATCCGTTTTGCCGGATGTTTGTTCCCAGCGAAACTCCCCTGCATAAAGATCCTCACTCAAATGAAACGACAAAGACGGATCATGGATAAATGCCCCGTCTTGCGGTGAAACAAGTGTTACCCGGGGAGGTGAAAAATCCATGTGAAGATCATGAACTTCGATGGAATCTGAGGTATTTCCGGCTAAATCTATCCCGGATATTCGAAGTGTGTACGTTGTGCTATCTTGCGTTAAAGAAAATGGAAATTCCACAACGTGATGCCCTTTTACTAACAGACTATCCGTCAATGATACCTGCTCAGCAGCCCCGCCCGGAGTTAAAAGTTCTGCAGTCGCTACTCTCATATCTTCGCTAAAACTAAATGCCATGTGCAACTCTGGATGGTACGACGAATCGGAAGGAGAATGTATCGTTATAACAGGACGTTTCTTATCGCATCGTACCGGATACGGCAAGCGTGTTTCTCCCTTGTTTCCGACTAAATCTGCATACTCCATCGCAACGGAGTATTCTACGCCGTCGGTAAGCGGTTGTTGTTCCTGCGGGATGAACAATCCACTATCGGCGTGATGAAAATCGTCTCCCATAAATGACACCGATAACGGTAACTGCGGAACTCCCTCAACGAGCGGTGTCCATATCAATGTGGCATACGCCAAGGATTCATTCGTCGAAAAGGTAAGTTGCGGGTTCTGCAAAAAAGGAGATATGTCCAAACGAACATCCGGTGGTGAACGGTCTATCCGTATCGGCGAAATACGCTGTGAGATCGCCTCTTTCCCCCTTTTCGACACACCCTGGAATTGCAGTTCGTATTCAGCACCATCCATCAACGCTACTGTCGAAACATCGGTGTACATCCCGGTTAACGTAATTGAGGTCGTCAGTTGAAATAATGTTGTGTCCAACGAAAGCCCGGCAGCATCCTTACGAATCCAAAAAAACCGCCCCTGCTTTAACGGATTTTTCAGAATGTAAGAAACATGACTGTGACGAACGATGGACGAATCTACCGGTTCAACAAATTGAAGAACCTCCTCTCTGCCCTCAGAATCTTCCCAAAACTTCTCTACAATGTTCCCATGCCCATCATATTCTTTCGTCTCAAACAGACCTAATTCAACCAACTGTTTGTACTCCCATCGTCGAACGACCTGTCTCGAAGGATACTGTATCCAAATTTGTTCAGTTCTGTTTCCGTTTCCATCATAAAGATAGCCAATATTTCCATAGTAATATCCGTCCACATCATAAAATTCATGGACTGTAGGCTGTCCATCTTCAACACGAAAATAGGTTTTTGTATATCTGTCACCCCAGATTTTTACGGCATCAACCCCCATCACAAATTCTATAAATCGGTGGGCATTTTCCTCCTTGCCATAGATGGTTTCTTCCGTAAGAGTATTTTGATGATTAAATACGTGCTTTTTTTGCAGGTCCCCGGTTTTTAAATAAATAAACTTTTCGATAAATCGTAGTTGATTTCGTTCGTCGTAATGGGTCAGCGAGATTAATCGGTGGTCGTCCGTATAGTCCGCGGCAAGATAACTTTGGTGCCTAACTTCTTGGTATAAAACTGAATGACCTGCTAAAAAATCATTTTCAGACAAAAAATATAATGTGCGCATTGGTCCGGAGGAAAAACACACCCCAAGGAAAATTCCGATGAACATCATCCGCTTCATACCGGAATTTAGGGAAATTCTAATGATGAAGCGGGATAATTATCCTATGTTTAACACTATTACTCCGGCGATAATTAGTCGTGTGAACTTTGTACAGACAAGAATGTCTGTACTACGGATTTTTCAGTTCAACAGACATTCCTGTCTGTTGAAAAAGAGTTTAAAAGATTAGGTCGGAATATTACGGTTAACCATCGCCGGAGTAATATCACCATTGAAAAGGATATAGCTTCGTCACAGGTACTGCAGAAAGGGCCAGAACCTTCACTCCCGTCGCTGTAAGCAAAGCCGACGGTAAAGTTATTTGGTGTGGCGATGCCGTAAAGAGTGGGAATAGTTGAAAGGGTGAAATCCCAATTCGTTTGCTATAATATTACAGTGCGGTAAGTAGAAAATATATTACTGGACTTTCTTATCTTTTTCTGCTTACTTTTGTATAAGCTTTCGGGCTTAATGTTATTTGACAGGATGATAGGTGTGCATTTGCGACTATAATATTATACACTAACACGCCCCCGTGTGTTTTGACCGTAAATACACTTTTTAAGCGTTGATAAGAATTAATGATTCAACAACAAAGGTCGCACATGAAAAACATCCTGACACTAACGGTGGTAAAATGTTTGTTTATGTTGAACCCGGTGGATACCAAGACCACGCAACGGGTTCCAAAAAACCGCAAATTTTGCGGTGCGGGGAATGTGCGACCTACATCATCTAAATTGATTCTATATTAACTTGTTATGTTATCCCAATACATGAATATAACTCACTCACAAAAACATAATTTTACACCATCACAGGGTTGGAATAACTCTCAACCTAAATTGTTGGACAGCGTTACCATTGAGATCCAAACACGACATTATAGCACGAAGACAGAAAAGACTTACCGTAATTGGATTAAACAATATGTCTTGTTTCACAAAAAACGACATCCGAACGAAATGAGTGAAAAAGAAGTCAATCAATTTTTATCTCATTTGGCGGTTGATAGAAATGTTTCAGCTTCCACCCAAAACCAGGCATTAAGTGCTATTTTATTTTTGTATAAAAACGTATTGCATAAAGAACTTGGTGATTTTGGGAATGTAGTTCGTGCAAAACGTAGCCGGAAAATTCCGGTGGTGTTTTCAAAAGATGAAGTTAAAAGAATTATAGCCCAACTTTCAGGTGAAAAACAGCTAATGGCGTCTTTACTCTATGGCTCCGGTCTACGCATAACCGAATGCATACGACTGAGAGTAAAAGATGTAGATTTTGATAATAAACAGATTGTTGTTCGTGACGGAAAAGGTGAGAAAGATAGAGTTACGCTATTATCTAAAAAAGCCATTCCATTGTTGACAAAACATTTAGAAATAGTTAAAAATACATTTCGATCTGATAATGAAAAAGGAATAGGCACAACCAACATTCCATATGCTTTAGAACGAAAATACCCGAATATTGCAAAAGAATGGTATTGGTGTTATGTTTTTCCATCTACAAAAACGGTAGTTGATAAAAAGACTGGAGAATTAAAACGGCATCATATGAATGATAGTGTTTTACAAAAAGCAGTCAAAAGAGCGATAAAACAGGCACAAGTGGAAAAACACGGTGGTTGTCATACATTCAGACATAGTTTCGCTACACATTTACTAGAAAATGGTTATGACATCCGAACTATCCAAGATTTACTTGGGCACAAAAGTTTACAAACAACGATGGTTTATACCCATGTGATGAATAAAGGACCGATGGGTGTAAAAAGCCCTGGGGACAGTCTATGATTGGAAATTATCAAATATGTTTATCCCGCCATTTTAGCGGGATAACACATTTGACAACAGAGGTAATAATTCACTTAACTGGAATTATTACAGGTAGTTACAAACAAATACAAGAAAATGATTATACCGCTTGTTTGGCGGGATATACAATATTGTCTAAGCGGGATAATCATGGTTAGGCGGTGTTTGAATGTCCTTTAATCGTCTAACATTAATAATCAAAGGACAAAATTAGGAGATAGTAAAATGAAGGAATTCTTAGGTTTTAGAAAGATGGTCAGCACGCTAATCATCAAAATCATCTATGTTTTAGGTGCTCTAACATTAACGGTTGGTGGAATAGTAATGCCGTTTATTGATGGTGATTTAATATTACCAGGAATTGGTGCCCTTTTAATCGGGAACCTTTTATGGCGTGTCATATGCGAAGCGTGGATACTGTTATTTAGCATTCATGATATTCTTGGCTCTATTGAAGCAAACACTAAAACACAGTAATAGTCGGCTTACAGCAGACCAACAAATGTTAAAATTGGTTTGTAAAGATGAGTCCGCTTTCCCTGTCGGTTATTCTAGGTGTTGGGATATCATAACACCACCTAACCCGCAATCAACCTGACGTGAAAATCGTGTAGCGTGGTTGCCTGCCTGTGCTATCGCTACGGCAGACAGGCGGGTTTAGGTGGTTTTATGAAAAGAAATTTGGTAAAAGAAATGGCTTGTGGTACAATTTTTCACGCAGGTTATTTCATTCGTTATGTGTAAGAAATCAACAGAAGAAATAAATTGAAAATGGAGAAATTTTAAATGTCAAACATTATAAAAGCGATATTAAATATCGCAAAATCCCCAATTATTGAATTAAAAAATAATTATACTGGAAGAAATACAATCAACAATGTTGGTGAAGCTCTTGAGGCGTATATACAAGATGCCTTTGCTGATACTATAGATGAAACTGATTTAGGCAAGAGAAACCAAGCAATATCAGCTACATTCTCATATTTGGGAAATCAAAATAATCCACCAGATATAATTTTAAAAAATGGTGATGCAATAGAAGTAAAAAAAATCCAGAGCAAAGGATCTGCAATAGCTCTTAATAGTTCCTATCCAAAACACAAGTTATATTCGACCGATCCAAGAATCACTAACGCATGTAAAATATGTGAAAATTGGGATATAAAAGATATTATTTATGCAGTTGGTGTAACGACCGATAAAAATCTAAATCACTTATGGTTAGTTTATGGTGATTGTTACGCAGCAAGCAAAGAAATATACACACGAATTGGGGAAAAAATAAAAAATGGTGTTCTGGAGATTTCAGATATTGAATTTTCTGAGACCAAAGAGCTAGGTAGAATCAATAAGGTAGATCCTCTTGGGATTACAAATTTACGCATTAGAGGTATGTGGCATATTGATAATCCAATTAATGTTTTTAAGGATATTTATATCGCAAATGACTCCAATACCTTCAATTTATCTTGCATAATGAGGAAAGATAAATTTGATTCATTCCCTGAAAATGATAAAAAATCAATTGAGAATAATAGCAAAATTTCTATTTCAGATATAAAAATCAAAAACCCTGATAATCCCGCACAGTTATTGGAAGCAAAATTAATCGTAATGGGAGTAAAATGATGAAAGTAGTTTCGCTTTTTTCAGGAGCTGGTGGTTTAGATAAAGGGTTTGAAGCTGCAGGCTTCAATACTGTATGGGCTAACGAGTATGACAAAGAGATATGGGAAACTTACGAAAAAAATTTTCCAGATACTATACTTGATAGACGATCAATAAGAGATATTTCTTCAAAGGATATTCCAGAATGTGACGGAATCATAGGAGGACCTCCTTGTCAAAGTTGGAGTGAAGCAGGTGCATTGCGTGGTATTGATGACCATCGAGGACAACTATTTTTTGAATATATTAGAATCCTCAGGGATAAACAACCTAAGTTTTTCTTAGCAGAAAATGTCTCTGGAATGTTGGCTCAAAGACATTCTGAGGCGATAGTAAATATCAAACAGATGTTTTTAGAAAGTGGTTATAGACTATCTTTTACACTATTGAATGCTGTTGATTATGGGGTTCCTCAAGATAGAAAAAGAGTGTTTTTTATTGGAGTCAGAAGCGACTTAGGTTTTACTTTTGAGTTTCCTGAACCATTAAAACATAAGCTAGTATTAAAAGACCCCATATTTGATATTCAGGATTCTGCTCTTCCTGCAAAAAACAAACAGAAAACTAATGGAGATAAGTGTATTATCGCTAACCATGAATACATGACTGGTGGATTCTCTACTATATATATGTCTCGAAATAGGGTTAGAAGCTGGGATGAGCCATCATTTACTATTCAAGCAGGCGGAAGGCATGCTCCGATTCATCCTCAAGCACCTAAAATGAAATTTATAGAACAAAACAAGCGAATTTTCATTGAGGGAAAAGAACATTTATATAGAAGATTGAGCATAAGAGAGTGTGCAAGAATACAAACATTTCCAGATGATCA
>JACKQG010003666.1_pt1 | contig 18588 bp, 9 predicted proteins | sample 8237621 | NCBI WGS metagenome assembly JACKQG01 (sample SAMN15677084, study PRJNA649215) | marine metagenome | biome: marine; feature: Black Sea; material: saline water; isolation source: suspended particulate matter (SPM) from the Black Sea western gyre | collected 2013-06-09/2013-06-10 | depth... | reverse complement strand
TTCAACGTCTGTCCCGGTTTTTCACCTCATCCAGCGAACGGGCCAATCGCTTACGCCAGAGTAACCCCTTTTTTGCCATTTTAGACTCCGATATTTTTGAACCTTTTGCAGGGAGGATCAACGGCAATGAGCTCTTATGTCAACATCTTCGTTGCTTGTGATACATAGCACAGGTTTTCGTATTATCAAAACTTGGTCGATAACCAAGACATTTTAGCACAAAAACGGCAATTTCCCCTCTCTAAAAATAATTATTCATAGGTCACTTTTTCAAAAAACCTCTCAGATTGTGACCGTATATGTCAAACCCATCTGTTATCATCTCTCCGTGTCACAGCATAGTCACTGGTTAAGGGGACCAGTTTCCATTGACTTTTAGAGGAGTTAATTATAAACAACAGTCTGCAGTATTCCCGAAGCAGGTTCCTTTTTTTAACCCTCAGATAGGGAAAGAGGATTTAAAATGGTATATGGTTACCCTAAAACCCCGTTACTCTGGATAGATGGAGAGCGGGGTTTTTTGTTCTTCCGGTACCCAAGGCAATAGCACCTTTTGAGATAGATGCTGGATTTTATGATTTTATGGAATGCCCCAGAGACCCATGACTTTTCGCATCATTGAAAGGTTAGAAAGTGATAAATGCCAATAGCCCAATACACGAAGGTTGCTTCATAGCCGGTTCCTTGTTCAGTGAACCTATGCGGGTGGAGACTGTACACCCCGGAGGACCGGATACATGGACTGTTGGGCTTGTAGGAATACAATCCGAACGTTTCCGCAAGGTCACGCTTACCTCTCATGACATAGAGGGATTGACCATCCTTGGTTCTGAATTCACCTATGATGGCGACGGGCATCTGCTTCGCTTAGGCCTTCAAGCCTACTCGCTAGGCATTGCATGGGAATTCGATCCCTACTTCGGCCTCTCGATTTCCCGGGTTGATCCGCTGCCTCACCAACTGGAGGCTATCTACGACTATCTTCTTAAACTGGCTCGGGTCCGCTTCCTGCTGGCCGATGACGCAGGCGCAGGCAAGACCATCATGTCGGGTCTCCTAATTCGCGAGTTGAAGTTGAGGGGGCTCGCCGAAAGAATCCTAATTGTCTGCCCAGCCAATCTTGCATTTCAATGGCAACGCGAGCTAAAGGAGAAGTTCGACGAGAAGTTTCTCATTATGAAAGGGCGGGACATCCGCGATCAATTCGGGGTAAATCAATGGATCGAACAGAAACAGGTCATAACATCTCTTGACCTTGCCAAGCGTGAAGAAATCCTCCCCGGTCTTCGCCAGGTTCGTTGGGACCTTATTATTGTGGATGAAGCCCACCGCATGTCGTGGTCTCCACCGGCTCGGAAAACCGCGAGATACGCCCTTGGAGAATTGTTGCGCAATACATCCGATCACTTGCTGTTGCTGACCGCGACACCGCACAAAGGCGACCCTGCTAATTTCAGTCTATTTCTCCAGTTATTGGACGAAGACGCCTACGCAGATGTGAGGTCCATCCACGAAGCCATGGATCGATCCCGTGCGCCTTTTTATCTGCGCCGAACCAAAGAAGCGATGGTCTACTTCCCGGAGCGAACATCGGACGGGACATGGGTGGCTAGCAAAATTTTTACGAAGCGCATTACTCATACGGTCGATTTTCAGATTGACGGTATCGAGTTCGACTTGTACCGGGATGTCACGCGATTTGTCAAGCGCCAGAGTGCCCATGCAGCGGCCCAGGGCGACAGCCCTCGTGCCCGTGCTGTCGGTTTTTTGATGGCTATGTACCAACGTCGACTCGCTTCCAGCACCTGCGCAATGCGACACAGCCTCGAAAATCGCGCCCGGAGGTTGGAATTAGGTTTGAATCGGGCACAGGAACTGGCGTCCCTTGCACCCCCGGATCTTCCAGACCCGGAAGAGCTGGAAGAAATGGAAGATGCCGAGCGTGAACGACTGGAAACTATGCTCGAAGCAATCACCTTAGCGGCGAATGCCGAGCAGGTGAGAGAAGAAATTGAGGAACTGCTGGAATTGGCTGATCAAGCCCGGAAGGTTGTGGATTCAAACACTGAAGCAAAGCTTTCCAAGCTCAAAGACCTGCTCCAACGCGAGGGCTTCTTCGATCATTCAGATCAGCGGCTTCTGTTATTTACTGAATTCAAAGATACCCTTAACTATCTCATTGAGAGGCTTGAATCGTGGGGGTTTAAAGTCGGATGTATTCATGGCGGCATGAAACCAGGTTCACGGGACGAACCAGGAACGCGAATCTATTCCGAACAACAGTTCCGCGAGGGTGAAATACAAGTTCTTGTCGCTACAGAAGCGGCAGGAGAAGGGATAAACCTTCAGGCCTGCAATATACTGTTCAATTACGACATCCCCTGGAACCCCAACCGCCTCGAACAACGAATGGGACGAATCCATCGGTACGGCCAACGGAAGGACTGTCTTATTTTCAACTTCGTGGCAACAAATACCATTGAAGGCCGAGTCTTACAGAGGTTGATGGATAAACTACAGGAAATCCGTAACGCTCTGGATGATGATGCCGTATTCAATGTTATTGGAGAGATTTTGCCATCGGCTCATGTGGAGCGGATTCTCCGAGACTACTATGCAGGTAAACTTGGAGATGCCGATTTGGAAGAACGCCTCCTCAGGAATGTAGATGAGGGGCAATTTCGTGCTATCTGCCAGAATGCTCTCGAAGGTCTCGCATCAAAAAAACTCAACCTGCAGATGCTTGTGGAGCGTCGGGCGCGTGCTCAGGAGCGAAGGGTTGTACCCGAGACCATTGCGCGTTTCTTGCGTGAGGCGGCCAGTTACGTTCCCATCAAAATCAAAGCCGTGCAGAACCTGCCGCATGCTTTTGAGCCTGCACGAACACCAGCGGTGTTGCGCCGTTATGAACAGGACCAGAACTGGAAGCTGCCACCCCTATCCAACAGTTACCCACGGTGTTCTACAGATCGCGATACAGCCGAGAAAAACAATCTGGAATGGGTAACGCCGGGGCATCCACTTTTTGAAGCCGTTAGGCGGCACACAAGCACCCAAACCCATCAATCATTCAGCAAAGGGGCCTGTTTTCATTCCCTTCAACATGATGAGTCGGCCCGAATCGATTTCTACAGGGCCCGTGTGGTGGACGGACTCGGACAAACCATTCACGAGAAATTATTTGCCGTTGAGCTGAAAGATGGCGCCGACCCTGTCTTGAGAGAGCCTGGATTTCTCGGCGATTTTACCCCCACTTCTTCACCAGATGTATTGCCGGAGGTGGCCACAGACCCCGAAACAACCCAATGGCTGCACGAAAATGCCCTCATGCCTTTTCTGGATGAAGCCCGCAATGAGCGTGTCTCTGAAGTTGAACGTATCGCCGCACACGTCGAATTGTCGTTGACAGAGCTTCTTGGCCGGGCTGACGAAGAAATCGGCAAGGCTGCGGCGGAGATCGAACAAAAAGTACAAGGCGCGGAAGGCCGTCTGGCCCGGGCCGAGAATCGTCATGCAGATCTCTTGCACCGGCGTGATAGACGGCGACAAGATCTGGAACGCCAGCGTGCCGTTTCGCTCCAAGCGGTGGAACGTATTACCAGTGTACTGGTTCTCCCGCATCCGGAACGGGATGCGCCCGAAGTCAAGCAGCTCAGGCAAAATCTGGAAACCGAAGCCATCGCCATGAGGGTAGTGATGGAACATGAAGAAGCCCAGGGCCGCCAAGTGTACGACGTCCACGAAAAAAATCTGGGCTATGACGTTACGAGCCTTGATTTGAATTCCGGAGATCTGCGTCTGATCGAAGTCAAAGGATTGTCCGCTGTTACGGGCACGATCCTGCTCACGCCCAATGAACGTCGTGTGGCGGAGGACCGCCGCGATTGTTACTGGCTATACGTGGTAACGAACTGCGGCAGTGAACCGACACTCCAGGAGCCGATCAAAGACCCGGCGCAATTCGAGTGGCGCAAGGTGACCAAGGTCGCCCACTACTGGCTGGAAGTAAACGCCATGACGCACCCACTGACTGTGAAGGAAGACCCATCACCATATGGAGATAGCACGGACAATGACGCCAAATAGTATAGATAAGCGTCGGATCTTCATCAGCTCCGTTCAGAAAGAACTGGAGTTGGAGAGGATTATGATTGCCAGTCTGATCACTACCGATCCATTCCTAAATGAGCACATGGAGCCAGTGTTGTTCGATAAGGAACCAATCTCCGGGCGAAAGGCGTCGAAGCCATACCTCAAATGCCTTGACACCTGTAACCTCTATTTACTCATGATAAACAGACAATATGGGCGGCCACACTGCGCCATGTCCGCCACTCACCATGAGTACCAACATGCGCAGAAACTGGGCCTTCCAACATTGGTCTTTGTGAAAGGTCGTGACGATCAGATACGCGAAGCCGAGACAAGGAAATTCTTTGAGGAAATCAAAGAGGACGGTTTCATATACAAACGTTTTATCGATAGACTGGATCTTCGTGCAGAGGTGCGAGCTGCTCTCATACGGACGATCAAAGAGGAGTACGGAATCACGCCCACGGAAGATATGAACAAGAGCGGAGAAGAAACACTTGAGGCTGCATCACCCTTTGAAACCGGGCTTACCGAACAGCCCTTGTCCAGCCTGAATCAAAAATTGGTCAAAACATGGCTGTCAACCATTGGGGAGATTCAGGGGAAGCGGGCACCCAGGGAAGAGCTCCTGAGATCGCTTCACACACGTGGTTTGCTCTGGCTTGATCGCCAAAATGGGGAGCACTACGCAGTGGTGGCAGGTGTTTTGTTTCTGGGTAAGAATCCCTCTGCGGTTTTCCCCCACTGTAAGATTCTGGCTGATGCCTACCGCAGCAATGATCCGGACCCAAACCCTCAGGACCAAGATACCGTTAGCGCCGCTGCCCCGGAAGGCATTCAGACGGTTGTTGATTTTGTTAAAAGGAATACCCGCCATCCCATGCGGATCGTCGGCCTCAATCGCATTGTATTGGATGAATACCCGGAGGAAGCGGTGCGCGAGGCGATTGTCAATGCTATTGCTCATCGCAACTACGAAGACCGTGCTCGGTCCATCCTCGTGGAGGTCTTTTTCGACCACATTGTGATTTCGAGTCCGGGACTACCGCCCAAGCCTCTAACGCTTGCCAAACTCCGTCGGGGTAAGTACCGGCCTTGTTCCAGGAATCCGGTTCTGGCCCAATGTTTGGCATCCCTCAAGCTCATGGAACAGCGCGGTAGTGGTCTGGGCCGCATGAAAGCCGCTATGCTGGATCACGGGTTGGACGTCCCGGAATTTGACAGCGTGGACGGGTACTTTCAGCTCACGCTTCGCGGACCAGCAGATGACTTGAACCGATTAAGGATTCCAGTGGAAAAAGCGATTGGCACGATACCCCCTTCGCTTGAAGAAGAATTGAATGAAAGGCAGAAGAAAATCATTGTGCAACTCCTGCGAGAAGGATCTGTATCTACAGGCTGGTGTGTAAAAGAGCTACAGGTCGTGAAGGACACGGCCAGGCGAGATTTTAACGAGATGATCTCATTGGGAATATTGGAGCGGGTCGGCAAAGGGAGGCGCACACGATACATATTAAAGGGTGCTCAACCAAAATCGACTGATAATCGACCGACGAAATAAGAAAATCGACCGATGAAAAAACGACCGATTTTTTCGGAGAATAGACCGATCCAAGATGATGAAATGACTTTTGATCCAATCGCGGTGTTGAGGATTTTTGACGTTAAAAATATATAACCCAGAATAAACTATGTTCCGCGGTCGAACTAACCGTCACAAACAGAGAGAAGAAGGACGTAGCCTCACTTCATGGTGCCAGGCAGGTCGCTCACTATATCTTAGAATGTAACCGCTTAGAAAAGGTTGATTTTCCTATTTCTGCTGATTCAAAACACGCGGTCAAAAAGTGACCCATTGATTCAGCGACTTCTTGCAACCTAAAGCGAGACCGATGGTGGAGAGTATCCGCAATCTATCCGCAATCGGGCAGAACGGAATCCGCAACTTCAGTTGAGGTGCAATTGAACCAGCGCCAATGATAAATCATGATCCGGGTGCAGCAGGAAGAAATGGTGACCAGCGGATTGTGCCGGAAAAGCTTTGGAGTAACCTATAACACGGCGACAGAGATCTTTCCGACCTCGTTGTTCGAGGATTGTTGATCCAGCGGGGAAAGGGACGGGCAACGCGTTACGAAATAAACTTTCAAGGGAAATAAATGTATCGTTATTATATCGATTTTGGTCGGCATGCTAAAGAACGTTATTTATCGAAAATCTAACGATCATTTTTCCCAAGCTATCGATGGTAGAAAAAATCGAAATCCTTGAGTTCAGTTCCACCGAGCTTTTGAACCGAAATGAGAGGGTGATTTAGGGACATAAGATTATGAGTTTTCAGCCTATGCTATCTTGCGAGCGGCCATGATGGAAAAAGAATGTTATAAACTGATGTACGCCCTCAACTTCCGTCCCAGCAAAAGAAGCGATTCCTGCTATCGCAAGAAAAAAGACTTTAAGAGGAAGGCGGAAATAATCAGGCCCACCCAAGAGCAGGAGGATACATCCCTATATGAGAGTCGGGAGGACAGTAAATGAGCAATCGCAACAAGCTGTTAGAATCCATCGCTGAGACCATCGCAGACTACCGGGAAGGAGAGGTCCAAAGGCCCACACCGGAACACGTAGATAGGTGGGTCAAGCAATTTGACCGTGAAGTACAGAAACCGATGCTGGACGAACTCGACCATGTCCTGAAACACACCTATTTCACAAAAGAGAATGTGAAGGATTTTCTTGAATCGCTGGTTACCAATGAAAAGCTCACTGGCGAAGAGCCGTGCTCCTTCTGGGAGGGTATTGAATTTCTGAGAATACAGGGTGGCGGAAACAGCCAGCGAGAAATGCTGATGATGTTTGACGGCATTCTGGATGACAAGTGTGGAATGAAGACTGAGGATTGCGGGGAGACCCCGGCTGCGTATTTGTATCTCGATGACGCAATCTTCACGGGTAACCGAGTGAGGACTGATCTGGGATCCTGGATTGGGTCCGACGCACCTGATGATGTTAAGGTGCATGTCGTAACAATAGCTCTCCACCGTGGCGGGCAGTACTTTGCGAGTACCAAGATCAAGGAATCTGTAAAGGGTGCTGAAAAGAAAATTGATGTGACTTGGTGGCGGAGCATCGAGATCGAGGATAGGAAGCGCTACATTTATTCTTCGGATGTACTGCGGCCCACTTGCATTCCGGACGACGATGAGGTACAAGCCTACGCTTCCGGTTTGAAATACCCAGCGGTTTTGCGCACGCCAGGGAACGTCGGTGCGATTGGCATCTTCTCAGGTGAGGAAGGGCGTCATCTGCTTGAACAGGAATTCCTGAAGGCAGGAGTGAAGATTCGTTCCATGTGTCCGAATCTGAACGTTTACCAACGACCCCTTGGAAACATGTTGCTGGAGACCCTGGGATTCGGGTCACTGCTGGTTACCTTCCGTAACTGCCCGAACAACTGTCCGCTGGCATTATGGGCAGGCGACCCTTGGTATCCGCTTTTTCCCAGAAGCACAAATAGTGATGCCTTCATGAAACGTTTGATGGAATCGTTCCATCGTAGAAAGGCCAGAAAGAGATTAGTATGATGGCGGATCAAAACCAAATCCGAACTTATCGAGCTACTGACTGCGTGGTATTCAAGAAGACTAAGGAGCGCTTCGGTGGTCTGTCCAATATGGCACCTGGGTTTCCATTGGAGGTGAATGACGTCCACATACGAACGTCTGAAGCACTCTACCAGGCTTGCAGGTTTCCCAACATGCCAGATATTCAGCGTCTAATAATCAGTCAACGAAGCCCAATGACTGCAAAGATGAAAAGTAAACCTCACAGGAAACAGACACGCCCAGACTGGGAAAAGGTTCGCGTCTCCATCATGCGTTGGTGTCTTCGTGTGAAACTTGCCCAGAATTGGCACAAATTCCATGACCTCCTGCTTGCTACTGAAGATCGACCAATTGTGGAGGAGTCGCGGAAGGATGCTTTTTGGGGAGCAAAACCAATTGATAATGAGTCGCTTGTAGGCATGAACATTCTAGGCCGGCTACTGATGGAACTACGCGAGGATTTGTGCGGGAATGGTGACAAGCTTACGATGGTCGAACCGCCTGATATTACGCAGTTTTTTCTTTTTGAAAATCCGATAGGCATAGTGGAACCACCTGAACAGGTTTCAGGTCAAGACGGTGAATTATTTGGCATAACAGCCTCTAGCACTGGCATTGAAGCCCCTCATGGTGCCATTTATGCACAGGAACCAGTTAATAAGCCAATACCGAGTGTAGGAGAATCCCCCACGCAAAACTGTACTTTGAGGGGGATTGCGATTCCCAAGGAATGTAAACGTCTGGCCGAAGTTGACTTCCCTATCGCAGTGGTTTCAAAACATGCGGCGCGGGAAAAGTCCATCAGGCATGGTCACCCATCCACGCTGCATCTGTGGTGGGCGCGGCGACCATTGGGGGCGTGCCGGGCTATGTTGCTTGGATTGCTCCTTCCTGATCCGTGTGACGAGCACTGCCCTCTGGAGTTTAAGATCCGGGCAAGGAAGGCACTGGCGCCATTGCCGCAGGCACTCGAACCGGATGACGACGGCTTGCGACGTTCTTTACTTCGGTTCATCGGCGATTTCGCCAACTGGGATATGGCGTCTAATCAGGCCTACCTGGAGGCAGGACGCGAGTTGGTCAAAGCCGCTCATCCGGACGAGACACCGCTGGTCGTAGACCCTTTTGCGGGAGGAGGCTCTATCCCATTGGAGGCGTTACGGCTGGGCTGTGAGGCGTTCGCCAGCGACCTCAACCCCGTGGCCTGTCTCATCCTCAAGGTCATGCTGGAAGATATCCCGCGCCACGGACCGGAGCTTGCTGAAGAATTGCGACGGGTCGGAAAAGAGATCAAGGAAAAGGCTGAAAAGGAACTATCTGATTTCTACCCCAAGGACCCGGACGGAGCCACTCCGATTGCCTACCTCTGGGCGCGGACGATCAAATGCGAGTCGCCGAACTGCGGATCCGAGATTCCACTTATGCGGTCATTCTGGCTCTGTAAGAAGGAGAAACGAAAGCGGGCTCTCATGCACAAGGTTGTGAGGCCAAAGATCAGAGCACCACAAGTGGAGTTCGAGATATTCGAACCAAAGGCGGATAATGAAGTTCGTGGCGGAACGGTGACACGGGCTAAGGCAACTTGCCTCTGCTGCGGCACCGTGCTCCCGCCGGAACGGGTGCGTGCACAGCTCTCCGAGCAGCGCGGCGGGGTGGACGTTGTCTTCAACGCAAAGGGTACTCGCATCGGGGGGGCGCGGATCCTTGCGATTGTGACAATTCATCCTGGTATGCAGGGCCGAAAATATCGACTACCCAGCGAAAGCGACTACAAGGCTGTCTGGACAGCGCAGAAGCGTCTGAAGGAAATCCTCAAGCAATGGGAACATGGCGGCAGAAAAGGACTCTGCCCAGTACCGGATGAGCCGTTGCCAACCAAGGAAAGCCACAGAGCTGTTGGGAGCCAACTTCCACTTTATGGTTTCGAAGTGTGGGGCGACCTATTCACAGAGCGTCAAAAGGTGGTTCTTGTGAAATTATATGATATCATTGGAGACAAAGGGACCTTGACACCATTTCTTGGCTGCGCATTCAGTCGGGTCGCCATGAGTGACATGTCTTGTACTCGCTGGAATGCAGTCGCAGAGAAAATGCAACATACGTTCGGACGTCAAGCCCTACCAATGGTTTGGGATTTCGCTGAAGTAGTCCTAACGGCAAATGCCCCTGGTAACTGGAAAAGCGGATATGAAATTGTTGCAGATGTGATAGCATCAGCGCCTCCGAAGAGCAAAGTTGCCCAAGTCCATAATGCAGACGCATGCTTCCACCCCTTACCGTCTGAGGCTGTGAAAGTAGTCTTCACAGACCCCCCTTATTACGATGCAATACCGTATTCAGACCTTTCTGATTTCTTCTTCGTCTGGCTCAAACGAGTAATGCCAGGCAATTCCTTCTTAAGAGACAAATTTGATTTGACTAATCCGCTAACACCCAAAGCAGCTGAGGCTGTCCTGTGTGAAAAGGCGAGGAATGTAATTGGTCGTCCTAAAGATCGATCATTCTATGAAGAAACCATGGCCAAGGCTTTTACAGAATGCCGTCGTGTTCTGTGCGAAGACGGCATTGGCTCGGTTGTCTTTGCGCACAAAACAACTGAAGGCTGGGAGGCATTACTTTCAGGGATGATTAAAGGAGGGTGGACAGTTACAGGATCATGGCCCATTTCCACAGAGATGGGATCAAGGTTGAATGCGCGGGAAACCGCCGCCCTCGCCACCAGTGTTCACCTCGTCTGCCGCCCGCGGCCTGTAGATGCGCCTGTAGGAGACTGGGCTGACGTCCTCCGCGAACTCCCCAACCGAGTTGGCGACTGGATGGAACGGCTCCAGGGCGAAGGAATTCGCGGTGCAGACCTGGTTTTCGCGTGCATCGGCCCGGCGTTGGAGATATTCAGTCGTTATTCAAAGGTTGTTGATCCCCAGGAAAGGGAAATTCCCCTTGGTGGCGATCCCGAAGCTACAGAACCACATATGCGAGGTTTCCTGGCTTATGTATGGGAAACTGTAGGTAGAATAGCGCTTGAGCAGGTTTTGGGCACGGCCGAGGCCACGGCACGTAATGGCATGGCCGGTGTGCTGGAGGAAGACGCGCGCCTTACCGCTCTTTTTTTATGGACGCTCCAGGCCACAAACGGGAATGGTGAAGGCAAAAGTGAAAAGGTAAAAGGTAAAAGTGAGGAAATAGAAGACGACGATGAAACAGCTCCTAAGAGTAAGCCCAAGGGCTACAGCCTGGCTTTCGACGTGGTTCGCCGTTTTGCGCAGCCCCTGGGCATTGAACTCCCCAAGTGGGAAGGCCGCATTATTGATACCAAGAAGGGTGTTGTAAGGCTCCTGCCTATTTCGGAGAGGGCCAAACAGCTTTTCGGGGAGGATGGGGCAAGGACCGCTGCTTTTGAATTGGAAAGGGAGCCCAATATTGATCCACAGCTTCTTTTGTTTCCAGAGATGAAACAGGAAATTCCAAAGGTTCGGGGACGTGGAGGCAAACGAAGCCGAAGCATGGCCCGTGCAGCAGAGTTGACAACGGACCTTGAAGCTACGACACTGGATCGGGTCCATGCGACTATGCTACTACAGGCCGGCGGCATGACGAATGCCTTGAGAGCGCTCATTAAGGCGGAACAGGAACGGGGGCCGGATTTTCTGAGGCTGGCAAACGCCCTTTCCGCGCTTTATCCCAAGGACAGCGAGGAAAAACGGCTCCTGGACGCCATGCTCCTGGCGATTCCGAGGTAATAGTGGATATTACGGAGAACAAACCAGCGGTTTGGCAGTTGGCGAGTGGCCCAACCAACCGCAATTTCGCGGATGTGTTTTTGAGATACGGTATCGGCCTCATCGGGCCTGGCGATGCAGGACCCTGGCGACCCGACAGGGCCGATAGCGAGTTCGAGGGCGGATTTGTGCGGCGTTTTGCCAGAGAACTTCATGAGGGTGACGCGGTGCTGCTCCGTACCGGCATTTCCTCTTTATACGCGGTGGGTCTTGTCTCATCCGAGTATATGTATCTGAACCAGTTCGATGACGTGAACGGGTGGGACCTTCAGCATGCCCGCCGCATAAGATGGTGCAAGCTGCCCGGTGAATATGCCTTTCCATCGGGTGTGTTCGGAGCGAATCCTTCTCGCTTTTCCAGGGTGTGGAATGAACAGGCAACCGATTACGCTGAGCGGTTTCTTAATTCCCCTCCTAAACGCTGGCAAAGCGATGATTTGCCCGAACTCCCTGTGGAGGAATCTCCCCTTGAAGAGGTTCCACCGGTGTTACGGGAAATCGTTGCACAAGCACAGGATCTGGTCCCGCTGCTCTGGAATCGAGAAGAATTCGGAGAACATCCCACTGAAGATGAGTTGGTAGCCCATTTTGTTGTTCCATTTTTACGGGCGTTGGGATGGCCTCCTGAACGAATCGCGATAAAGTGGCGTTACATCGATGTGGCCGTTTTCGAATCCCTGCCGCGGATTCCTGAAAACTGCCGGTTCATTATCGAGGCAAAACGTCTGGGGGCCGGTGTTGAGGGTGCACTCGACCAGGCGAAAGGTTATGTGCAGAGTTTAGGCGTTCCTGTTGACATTGTGGTGACTGACGGTATCCGCTACCGCATGTATTCCTGCAAAGAGGATTTCGAGGCTGTTGCCTATGCCAATCTGGTGCGACTGAAGGAATCGGCACAAGATCTCATTGAAAGAATCCGGAGAACTTAAAAGGAGATAAAGACGATGAACCCCTGGTATAAGGTTGCTATTCCCCGAAAAGAGGTCCGTGAAGGACGATCCTTCAATCCCGACGAGTTTGCAATTCATCTTGAGCAGGTCATGGCGGGAACAGCCCCGGAAGACTACAAGAAGCCCGACAAATTCTTTTCCCGGACGTGTTTCACCAGGGCGCTTCGGGAGCATTCGGGAATGATAATGAGACGATTGAGCGGAGAAACCGCCAATACTGCTCCGGTCATGACCCTGGTTACCCAGTTCGGCGGAGGCAAGACTCATACTCTCACAGCGCTTTATCATCTCGCAAACAACGCAAACAAAGCGCTCGGATTTCAGGGTGTCTCCGCCCTGGTTTCGGAGGCGGGGATTTCCTCGGTGCCTGAGGCAAAGGTGGCCGCCTTTGTCGGGAATGCCTGGGACCCGAGGGAAGGCCGAGAAACACCCTGGATTGATATTGCCCGACAGCTCGCAGGAGATGAGGGCGTAAAGGCCCTTGGAACGGCCGCTCAGAGCACGCCGCCTGGAACAGAGGCCCTTGGGAATGTCTTTAGGGCCGCAAACAAACCGGTACTCATACTTTTTGACGAGGTACTGAACTTCCTTAACCGCCACCGCAATATGGCGGATTCCTTTCACTCATTCATCCAGAACCTCACGGTTGCAACAACAGCGACAACGCACGGCGCCGCAGTGATCAGTCTGCCCCGCAGCCAGGTGGAAATGACTGATTGGGATATGCAGTGGCAGGATAAAATTACCAAGGTGGTGCGCCGGGTGGCTAAGGACCTCATTGCAAACGACGAAACCGAGATCAGCGAGGTGGTTCGCCGCAGGCTCTTTCAGGATCTCGGCCATGATCGCCTTCGGAAAAACGTGGCCAAGCTCTATGCTGACTGGTGCTTTGAGCGCAGGGCCCAGCTCCCTTCCGAATGGACGGCAATAGACAGCTCGAGCACCGAGGCCAAGGCCAGGGAATACCTTCAGAAGCGATTCGAACTCTGCTATCCTTTTCATCCCGCAACCCTCTCCGTTTTTCAGCGCAAGTGGCAGATGCTTCAGCAATACCAGCAGACACGGGGGACCCTTGCCATGCTGGCGCAGTGGATTTCCTGGGCCTACAAGGACGGGTACACATCCGCCAGGACCGAACCTCTCATTACCCTTGGCTCGGCGCCCCTGCATGTGTCGGAATTCAGGAGTATTGTACTCGGGCAGGTTGGAGAATCCCGCCTCGGCGCTGCATTAGATGCAGATATCGCCGGAACCCATTGCCATGCCGGCGCCCTGGACGCCGACACAAAGGGCGCCCTGAAAGGGATTCACAGGCGTGTTGGAGTGACCGTTTTCTTCGAATCCACCGGCGGTCAGACCGAAAAGATCGCCCATCTGCCGGACCTGCGATTTGCCTTAGGGGAGCCGGAGATTGATACGACTTCTGTGGATAACGCTGCCTTTGCATTGGAGGACAAATCCTTTTTCATCCGGCGAGTGGGATCCGATGGCTTCAAAATTACCCACCAACCCACCATGAAGAAGGTCGTGAGTGATCGAAGGGCTTCCCTGGACGATGAAAATGAGATAATTCCCGCCATGCGAGGCATAACCCAGAAAGAATTTGATCGGGGTTCGACCGTCCCGATTGTCTCTTTTCCTGTGGACGGCGCTTCTGTCCAGGATACGCCCAAACTGACCCTGGTTACCATGGACCCTGAATCGGAATGGACAGGTGCCGGTTCAATACGGGAGCAGATTGCTGAATGGTCAAGACAGCGAGGTAACTCCCCCAGGCTTTACCCTGGCAGCCTTGTGTGGTGCCTGAAGAAACCTGGACGCGATTTCCGGGAAAAGGTCGAGCTTTGGTTGGCATGGAAAAAAGTGACCAAGGAGATCGCCCAAGGTACCCTCGGTGGAGACTTCGACAAAGGAGATCGTGCAGAGATTCAGACCAAAGTGATTGACAGCGAAGGCGCGGCCAAGGATGAAGTGTGGGGCGGCTATAGATACGCGGTCATCATTGACGGCAGAGAGCCGGATGGGCTTAAGTCTATAGATCTCGGAGCCGGACATTCCAGCAGCGGGGAGACCCTTTGTGGAAGGGTTATTACGGCTCTGAAATCCCAGGCCCTGCTTAATGAATCTGTGGGTGCTGGATATATTGACCGCAACTGGCCTCCCGCTCTGAAAAAATCGGGGGCATGGCCGCTGGCCAGCCTCCGCAAGAGTTTCCTCGATGGTTCTCTTACTCGTTTGCTCGATCCGGATGCCGTACTAAAACGGAAAATCGTTGAATTTGTGGGAAGGGGTGATTTCGGTCTTGGTTCCGCGCAAAAGCCCGACAGCACCTATGAAAGGCTATGGTTTTCCGAACCGGTCAGTGCGGATGAGGTGGTGTTTGAATCTCAGGTTTTCCTCCTGACAAAGGCCAAAGCAAAAGCGTTGAAGACGATTCCGGAGCCAACACCCGGACCGGGACCCGAGCCAGAACCAGAGCCCGGCCCGGGTCCGGAGCCTGGTCCTCAACCCGAACCTGAGCCTATTCCCGGTGAATCAAAAAGGACTTACCAGTTGAACGGAGAGATTCCGCCTGAACTCTGGAATCGCTTGGGAACCAAAATTTTGCCCAAGCTGCGTTCGGGATCTGACTTGAAAATCGGAATCGATTTTTCAGTGACCGTGGATAACGCCTTATCTACAGCTTTCGAATCTGATGTACGCCAGATTTTAGATGACCTGGGCTTGTCCGACAAGGTACGAATAGAATAACTATCTTTTCCTTTTACGGGGGATGTTAGAGGAAAAGGGGCCTCCGCCAGTATCCTTTCCACGCAATCGTCATAAATATCCTTTCCCCTTTTGAGGGCCCCCTGGCGTATGGCAAGGGCAAAGTCCATTAGAACCACCTGGTGCGGGAGTCCTTTGAGCGCCGTTGCCAGGTTGATTAACCCTAACCCGGGTAACCCGGAATTGCGAATTTAGGGATTGAGGAATTGAGGAATTGAGGAATTGATGAGATTTTAAAATTTAGGTACTGAGAGAAATTCATGGATCAACCTGCATGGAAATATCATAGTACTACCAGCTATGATCGTTCTAAAATGGGTGGGCATTTCTTAGACTGGGAGAACCAGCCTGACCTTTTCAAGACTTATGCCAACAGGGAACTGTTAGAGATGCCTAAAGAGATTCCTCTGCCGAAGGAGGATCTTTTCACCCTGTATGACCATCCTTCTGCGAAAGAGACACCCAAAGCGACCATGGATCTTGCGGATCTGTCCCGTATCCTTCTCCTCACCTACACCCTGACTTCCCAGGCGCGGCACTCGAACGGAACGTTCTATTATCGAAGCGCCGCATCGGCCGGGGCCCTCTATCCTACGGAAATCTATGTTGCCTCAGAGGGCATGTTGGACCTAACGCCCGGCCTTTATCATTTTTCCATCGCCCGCCACGGGCTGACAAGACTCCGTAATGGTTGCCTATCAAGTGTGGTAGAGAGCGCCATCATTGGAACAGAAACGCTTCCCTCCCCGCTTAGCTTTTTTCTCACGGCCATATTTTTCAGGAGCGCCTGGAAATACCGGGCCCGTGCCTATCGGTACCACCTGCTCGATACCGGGCATGTGCTCGAAAATCTGATTCTGTCCCTCAAGGCAGGGGGGTTTCCCTTTGAAATCAGATTTGACTTTGACGATAGGCAAATAAATTACATGCTTGGGCTGGATGAAACCTCCGAGGTCGCCCTGGCAGCGATCCAGGTTGGGGTGCCCCTCAGCAACATTGAACAACCAGGGAGAGATGTTTTTCAGGATCTCCCGGAGGTTGTCAAGTCGGCCAGTCGGGTGGCTTCCCGGGAAACCGATTATCCTGAAATTCGTGCCATTCACATGGCTGGGTATATACCGACCCCGCCGGAAACAACTTCCCCCGATATGCTCAAAACCCTCGGGCTTGAACCAAAGACATGGGAATCAATTCCTTTGGAGTCCTGCCCTGGGGAAACCACGCCTTATCCGGGGGCGGTGTTTCGGAGAAGATCCAGACGGAACTTTATTGGCGAACCCATGCCCCTCTCCGTCTTTCATTCCATCCTGAATGTTCTATGTGCAAAGGAACCCGTCACCCAGACCTCCTATGACCATAGTTTATGTCTCGGATTTCTAACCGGACAAATTGAATCGCTTGATTCAGGGCTCTATCTGCTCGACAGGGAGGGGGGCGCCATAGGTCTGGTGCGGCCGGGGAATTTCCTCGACCAGATGTCTCATGCCTGTCTGGATCAGGGCTGGCTTGCGGGAGCAGCCCTTCATTTCCTCTTTATAACCGATATGGAGGTGCTGGATCGCACATGGGGCGCCAGGGGATACCGATATGCCATGATGATGGCCGGTAGAATGGGAGAACGACTTTATCTGGCCGCCTCTTCGCTCGGTTTAGGGTGCTGCGGTATAGGGGCTTTTTACGACCGGGAGGTGGTGGAATTGCTGAATCTGAGCAGTGGATCCAGGGTCCTCTATGTGGTGGCAGTTGGTCCGGTAAAGGCCCTTCGTGGAAAGGGCTCTTAAAGTATGTGAAGAAAGGAATTAAAATGGACTACCGAGTAACAAGATGGACTGAATGTTCAAAAACGGGAGCAAAGAGGGGCAAGATTATGAAACAGATACTGTCCTTTCTTTTTCCCTTTTTGTTGTCGTTCTTTATCCTTGCCTGCAATGAGAAGATCCAGCCGGGAACCACCGGGGAACCGCCCCAGACAATAACGGGGGTATCTGTGGCAACAGCGCACATAACGGATCAGCCTGTATTCTATGACGCCGTTGGTACGGTACGTGCCGGCATCAGCAGCAACCTGGCCAGCAAATTCTTAGGCACCATTGAGGCTATTCGTGTCCGTGAAGGAGACCGGGTGAAAAAGGGGGACGTCCTCCTGATCATTGATCAACGCCAGGTAAAGGCAGACGTCCGAAAGGCCGAAGCAGGGCTTTCAACAGCCAAAAAAGTACATGCCTCAACCCTGTCTGCCCGTGACGCGGTGCGTGCTGAAAAAACCTTTGCCCATGCTACTTACGAAAGATATTTGCAGCTTAAAGAGAAAAAAATGGTGAGTTTGCAGGCATTCGATGAAGTTGCGGTCCGGTATCGTAAGGCAGAGGCTGATCTTGCAAAGGGGGATGCCCTGGTAGCTGCGGCCACTGAACGGGTCAAACAGGCTGAAGCGACCTTGGATGCAATGCGCATCACCAAGAAAGACGCGGTAATCATTGCGCCACATGATGGGATTATCGCGGGGAAACGGGTTGATAAGGGGGATCTTGCTACACCGGGCACCCCGCTGTTGACTTTAGAGACGACCCGCGGTTTCTGTGTAAATATGATACTGCCGGAGACATACATTGGATTTGTCAAGCCCGGGCAGAAGGTATTTGTGACTGTGCCGGCCCTGAAAAGCGGGCCCTTGGATGGAACTGTTTGCACGATTGTGCCAAGTGGCGATGATAAGAGTCGCGCTTTTATCGTAAAAATTAACCTGCCAATCGATAAGTCGGTCATGTCAGGCATGTTTGCACGGGTCCAAATTCCCACGGGCGACAGCAGAAAACTTATGATAGATCGTGAAGCTGTAATTTTCCGGGGGCAACTTACCGGGATTTACCTGGTAGATTCCGACCATATAGTCCGCTTTCGTCTCATCCGTCTCGGCAAGACCCGGGGGGATTTCGTTGAAGTTCTTTCCGGGTTGAAGGAGGGGGACCGTTACATCAAAGAGCTGGTGCCAAAACTATCGGATGGCGATCGGGTGGTTATTCAGAAATAAGAACGAAATAACTCCCCTATTTCATAATCTTAATCTTAATCGTAATCTTACTCAAAACGATTATGATTAAGATTATGAGTCCAAAAACAAACAATCCAAGGATCATTCAATGGTCAATCAACAATCAACCCCGCTGAAGACGGGATCTTCGACAATCAACAATTCAAAAATGGGTCCGGCAGGGAAAATTGCCCGGTTCTTTATCGATTCCAAGCTAACGCCCATCATCATTATAGCCTCTATCCTTTTGGGTATAGCATCCCTCTACGTCCTCCCCAGGGAAGAGGAACCCCAGATCATCGTCCCAATGATCGACGTTTTTGTCCGGATGCCCGGCGCAAGTCCGGAAGAAGTGGAACAAC
>JACKQG010003665.1_pt1 | contig 18589 bp, 12 predicted proteins | sample 8237621 | NCBI WGS metagenome assembly JACKQG01 (sample SAMN15677084, study PRJNA649215) | marine metagenome | biome: marine; feature: Black Sea; material: saline water; isolation source: suspended particulate matter (SPM) from the Black Sea western gyre | collected 2013-06-09/2013-06-10 | depth... | reverse complement strand
ACGAGCCTGCGAGTCCGTGGGCGAAAGGTTGGGAAAATTCGAGTTCATCGGTTCATCAACAAAATCAATAACGCCACCACCAATGCGAGCAACACCCCGGCTAAAATTTTCCACGCGGTGAGTGAGCGATTGGCGACTTTGGCCAGCGGTTGGGTGAGGAGATATTTGTCGTTGGGATGCGTCAGATCGTACTCGAATTCGCTCAAGGCTTCGTAGCGGTTTTTCGGATCAATCGCACAGGCCTTGCGTAGGGCGCCATCGACCCAGGGCGGGATAAGCGGGTTATGCTCGTAGCTAGGCCGGTATTCGAGCAGGGAAAAATCCCGGAGACTTTGGGCTTTCTCAAGGGCCGCCCCGTACGGGTGATGGCCGGTGAGCATTTGGTAGGCGAGGATGCCGAGGGAAAACTGGTCGCTCCGCGCATCCGGCCGGCGGCCCAGGCGGATTTCCGGTGCAGTAAAATCGACCGTGCCCAACACATGATCCCGTTCAATGGGCGCGGTGATCTCATCAATACCCGCCACATAACAGGCGCCGAAATCGATGATCACCGCTTCGCCTTTCTCATTGAGAACCACGTTGCCGGGCTTGAGATCGCGATGGATCACCTCGCGCCGGTGCAGGGCGTTTAGGCCACGGATCAGGCCGCGCAGAATGAATTGGACCTCGCGGATTTCCGGCTGCGGATTGGCCGCCATCCACTGGCTGAGCGTGGGGCCGTTGACGTGCTCGAAGGCGTTGTAGAGAAAGGTCGGCTCATGCTCCAGCCGGGTGGCCTTGACGACGTGTGGGTTGTCGATCCGGCGCGCGATCCATTGCTCCATAATGAAGCGTTCGAGATAGGCATCATCGTCCTCGTAATTCACCGAGGGCGTTTTCAGAATGATCCGGTGGCCGGTGTCGCGGTTGTGTGCTCGGTAGATTTGGCTCCGCTTGCTGGCGTCAATTTCCGCTTCAATCTCAAAGCCATCCATGCGCATGCCCGGGGCCAGATCGGGCGGGAAGGGACGCTGCCGAAGCTCGCGACTGAGTTCGGCAGCGTCCTCCTCATCGGGAAGATGATCGATGCGAAGCAGTTGGCAGCTCAGGTTATCCGGGCTGGCGTTGGCCAGTGAACGGGAGACCATGTGTTCACAGACCCGGTCCAAGTTGCCGTTTTGGGAACGGAGAGTGTCGGAAAGTTCTTCGGGCGCCTGATACTCGTGCACGCCGTCGGTGGTGAGGAGAAACGCATCGCCCTGCCGGACATCCACGGCGTGGTAATCCACATCCAGTTTTGGATCGAGCCCCGCGGCGCGCGTCAATTGAGTGTCCGTATCATTCAGGCGCAGGGCGTGGTCGTGGGTAAGCTGCTGAAGCTTGCCTTCGCGCCAGCGCCAGATGCGGGTATCGCCGATGTGGAAAATGTGCGCCGTGTGCGATTTAATGATCAGCGTGGAGAGCGTCGTCACATAGCCGCGTTGCGCGTGCGTGAAGCCGCGGCCCAAGCTGAAGAGCCAGCGGTTGACCGCGGTAATCACCCGGTGCCCGGCCGTTTTTACCGTCCACTCATCCGGCGTGTCGTAATAATCGGTCAAAAAATTCTGCACCGCAATCTCGCTTGCCTCCTTGCCCGCTTCGGCGGCGCTGACGCCATCGGCAATGACGACCGCCACGCCTTTGGTGGTGAGCAACGGCTCTTCCGGCAGCCGACTGCCGAGGCAATCGTCATTCACTTCCTTACGACCGGCCTCCGAGGCCTGGCCGTAGGTCACTTGAATGTGGCTCTTTAGGTGCATTTTTCAGGGGCAAAGGCACTGAGCGAAAGGATGGATCCTTTCTATCGCTGGCCCTTTATTCCCGGTCAACATCATCCGACCTCAATCAACTGGACGGTGCCGTCTTCCATCACCTCCACCGTGTGGCCTGCCGGTTCACTGAGGAACCAGGAGGCTCCCAGCGCGAAGATGGAGCAGATGGCGATGATGATAAAGAACGTGGAGGGCGATACCAGCAGAAGCGCCGTGAGAAAACAGGCCCCGCCAACATTTCCGTACGCGCCGGTCATCCCGGCGATTTGACCGGTGAGCCGGCGCTTAATCAGTGGCACCATGGCAAAGACCGCGCCCGTGCCCGCCAAGGCGAAGAACGCGCAGGTGCTGGTCACCACCACCGCGGCGATCACCGGCCAGCCGTCATTGATTTGGCTCATGGCAAAATAACCGAACACTTGGCCGCCCAACGCCACCATCATGGTTTTGCGCCGGCCAATTTTATCGCTCAACCAACCGCCCAACGGCCGGGCCACCAGACACATCACCGCAAAACAGGCGCCAAACATGCCGGCTTTGACCGGATCGAGATCAAATGTGAAGGCAAAAAACGCAGGCAACATCGACACCACCGCCAGCTCCGAGCCGAAGGTCACCGCGTAGTTGAGGTTCAAAATGGCCACCTGCTTGAACTCGTATTGCTGCGCTTCTTCCACGCCGGTCTCGAGCATCTCCTTGTTGACGTCATAAATCTTATAGGCCTGCCAAGCGTACAACGCGGCCAAGGTAGCCCAGATGATATACATCGTGCTGCGGGAAATCAGGCCGACCCCAAATTCAGGCGTCAACCGCCACGCCAACACGCCGAGCGCCAGCACCATCGGCAGATTCATTGCCAACAGGAAATAGAAATCCTTGCGACTGGTCACCTCCAGACCGCCAGCTTTCTTGGGCTTGAAATAGGTCGACCCCTTGGGCGTATTGCGGACGGCGATATAAAAAATGATCCCGTAAACAAATGCCACCGCGCCGGTGGTCAATACCCCATAGCGCCAGGCATCAGCGCCGCTGTAAAAGGAACTCACAATCGTCGGCAATGTCAGTGCAGCGGCCGCTGAACCGAAGTTGCCCCATCCTCCGTAGATGCCCTCGGCCAAGCCGACTTCCTTGGCGGGAAACCATTCGCCCACCAGCCGGATGCCAATCACAAAACCGGCGCCCACAAAGCCCATCATGAATCGCGCCAAAGCCAGTTGTTCGTAGGTTTGCGCCAAGGCAAAGAACGAGCAGAGCACTCCGGCCACCATTAACAGGATGCTGAACACCGTGCGGGGCCCGAATTTATCCACCAACATGCCAATGATCACCCGGGAGGGAATGGTGAGGGCTACGTTCAGCACCAGCAGCGCTTTCCATTGATCGGCGGAGAGATCGAAGGTTTCTATAATGGCCGCCGAAAGCGGGGCGTGGTTGAACCACACGACAAAGGTCAGAAAGAAGGCGAACCATGTGAAGTGCAGCGTGCGGATCTTCGAGCTTCGAATGTTCAGTAAATTAAAACCAGTATCGGCCATGACTCAAACGGGGAACCTGCGTAAACCAAGTCGCCTCCGAGTGCCCCAAGCGATTTGCGTGCCAACCGGCGGTTTTGGCGCGATAAATGCTATCAATTATTTTTTGGAGATGCATAAAAATTTTTTATACATGAACAATCCGCTCGACGCACGGCAGTTGAGGGCGTTTTTGATGTTGGCGGAGCATGGTAGTTTCACACTTGCGGCAAGGGAGATGCATCAAAGTCAACCAGCGGTGAGTCAAGCGGTGAAGTTGCTGGAAGCGGAGGTGGGCTGTCGCCTTTTAGACAGGGTGGGGAAAAAGGTGCTGTTGACTCAAGCGGGTGAGCAGTTTGTGGGCCGCGCGAAAAAAATATTTTCCGAGATGGCCGATGCGCGCGCGGAGATGGATGAACTCAGCGAGTGGGGACGGGGACGGCTGCGGATTGGTGCCAGCGCGGCGGCGTGCCAATACATTTTGCCACCGGTGTTGCGGGAGTTTCAAAAACAATTTCCCAAGTGCCGTCTCAGCATTGAGCCGGGCGACACGGCGGAGATCGTGGAGGCACTGCGGGAAAATTTAATCGATATTGCCGTGACGCTCGAACCGCGCCACGATCCTGATTTTGAATTCAAACCGCTCTTCACTGACGAACTGGTTTTTCTTGTGAACCCCAAACATCCGTGGGCCGAGGCCGGGCGTGCGCTGCGGAAGGATATCGCGCGGCAACAGTACATTCTTTATTTCCGCAACAGCCGCACGTTTGAATTCATTGAGGATTATTTGCGAGCGGAGGGTATCAGCATCAAGTCGGTGATCGAAACGGGCAGCATGTCGGCCATTAAAGAATTGGTGAAGCTCGGCCTTGGAATCACCATTCTTGCGCCGTGGATTGCACGCGAGGAGCTGGCCAAGAAACAACTGATCGCGCTGCCGCTCGGCCGCCGCAAGCTCAAGCGCCAATGGGGATTGCTGTATTGGAAAGGCCGTCCGATGGGTTGGGCGGAGGAGACGTTTGTGAAACTGTGCCGTTCAGGCGCGGCGCAGTTTGCCGCTGGCAATGGGCTGCGCTCGCATGTGTGAGAATTGATCATTGGAAATTTTTCCTTTGGGGCCTATAACCAGCGCCTTCTATGAAATCTTATCGACTGAATCGGCTGTTTAACGCGAAGTCCAAGCGCTGTTTTGATGTGGCGGTGGATCACGGGTTTTTTAATGAAGGTGGTTTTCTCAAGGGCATTGAGGATATTGAGGCGGCGGTGGCCACGTTAGTGGAGGCTGATCCGGATGCGATTCAGTTGACGATTGGACAAGCGCCGATTTTGCAAAGTTTGCCCGGCAAAGGGAAACCGGCGTTGGTGCTGCGCTCGGATGTGGCGAATGTTTATGGGACGGATTTGCCCGAGCATCTTTTCAGCCGCGTCATTGAGGATGCCGCGGAGCAGGCGGTGCGGTTGGACGCGGCGTGTTTGGTGGTGAATTTATTTAACATCCCCGGCGAGCCGGAGGTGACGGATGATTGCATCCAAAACATTCTCGACCTCAAGCCGCAGTGCGATGCGTTGGCGATGCCGTTGATGATCGAGCCGTTGGTTTTTAAACCGAACGCCGAGGCGGGTGGGTATCAAGTGGATGGGGATCTCAATAAAATTTTGCCGCTGGTGCGCCAAGCGGTGGAGTTGGGCGCGGATGTCATCAAGGCGGATCCCACGGATAACCCGGCGGATTACCATCAAGTCATCCAAATCGCCGGGCGCATTCCGGTGCTTGTGCGCGGCGGCGGTCGGGTGAGTGACGAGGAAATTCTCCAGCGTACGCACGCGATTTTGGCGCAAGGCGCGGCGGGCATTGTTTACGGGCGCAATATCATTCAGCACCCCAATCCGGCGGGGATGACGCGCGCGTTGATGGCACTGGTGCACGACGGGGCCACGCCGGAAACAGCGGCTCAGTTCCTGTCATAACTTTTGTCGGGTTCGGATTACTTTGACCTCGTCCCGCAATTCCTCTAGCTTCCCTGTTTCGCAATGATTTCAAGGGTATGATTGGACTAATAAAGAGAATTTTTGGCACGAAAAACGAGCGTGCAATACGCCGTACCGAGGAGACGCTGGTTCCGGCGGTTAATTCATTTGAACAAGAGCTGAGGGGCTTGAGCGATGATTCACTGCGCCGAAAAACGCAAGAGTGGAAAGAACAACTGAGCGCCATCGATGACGACAAAGAGTTGGCGGCGCGGCTGGAGGAACTGATGCCCGAGGCGTTCGCGGTGGTCAAGGATGCCTGCCGCCGGCTGTGCGGGAGCAACGTCCAAGTGCGCGGGCACGATCTGTTGTGGGAAATGGTTCCCTTCAATGTACAGCTCATCGGCGGTCACGCGTTGCACACTCGCCACATAGCGGAAATGGCCACAGGCGAAGGCAAAACGCTGGTGGCCACGCTGCCGGTTTATCTAAACGCGCTCACCGGGCGCGGCGTGCACGTGGTCACGGTGAATGACTACCTTGCCGCACGCGACTCGGAATGGATGGGCGCAGTGTACAAATTTCTCGGGCTCACCGTGGGCGTCATTCAACACGATCAATCGCCGCCCGTGCGCCGCGAAATGTACGCGTGCGATGTCACCTACGGCACCAACTCCGAATTTGGGTTTGATTATCTGCGCGACAACGGCATGGCGCAAACCGCCGAGGAGCAGGTTCAGCGCGGCCATTACTTTGCCATCGTGGATGAGGTGGACTCCATCCTCATCGACGAAGCCCGCACGCCGCTCATCATCAGCGGCCCCACAATGCAGAAACAGGATCAGCGCTTGTACAGCGAGCTGAAGCCCAAGATACAAGCCATCGTGCGCAAACAACGTGAGCTGTGCGATGGCTATTTGCGCGACGCCGAAAAGCTGTGTGGCTTGGCGGGTAGCCTTGGGGGCTCCGCTTCTGATCATGATTATGAAATCGGAATCTTAATGTATCGCGCCCAACTCGGGCACCCCAAGCATCCGGGTTTATTGAAGCTGAAAACCAACCCTGACAACTTGCGGCGCCTCACCGACGCCGAAATGGAGTTGCACAAAGATCAAACCAAGAAAGAATTATACGCGCAAAAGGAGCATCTCTATTTTGCCATGGACGAGAAAAGCCACGATGCCGATCTTTCTGAAAAGGGCCGAGAATTTCTCAACCCACAGGATGCTGAAGCGTTTATGATGCCCGACGTCATCACGGCGCATCACGAAATTGACGTCAACAATGACCTCACACCGCAACAACGCCTTGCCCAAAAACAGCGTGTGCAGGCCGAGAGCGAAGAGCGCGGCGAACGCATCCACGTCACTTCGCAGCTGCTCAAGGCCTATTGCCTTTACGAGCGCGACACGCAATACATCGTGCAGGAAAACAAAGTGGTGATCGTGGACGAACACACCGGCCGAGCCATGGAAGGCCGCCGCTGGAGCGACGGGCTGCACCAAGCTGTGGAAGCCAAAGAAGGCGTTCGTATCGAGGCCGAGACACAAACGTACGCCACCATTACGATTCAGAATTATTTCCGCCTTTATCTGAAACTCGCCGGCATGACCGGCACCGCCGAAACCGAGGCCAACGAGTTTCTTGATATTTACAACATGGGCGTGCTCGTCATCCCCACCAATCAGGTTTGCGTGCGCGAAGATCGAAACGATTCCATTTACCTCAGCACCAAAGAAAAATATCAGGCGGTGATTGATGAGGTGAAACAAGTTCATGGTGAAGGCCGGCCCATTCTTGTAGGCACCGTGGCGGTGGAAACCAGCGAGCATATGGCGAGTTTGTTAAAGAAAGAGCGTATCCCGCACAACGTGCTCAACGCTAAATATCACGAACAAGAAGCAGAAATTGTAGCGCGCGCCGGACAGCGCGGCACCGTCACCATCGCCACCAATATGGCCGGGCGTGGCACGGACATTAAACTTGCCGAAGGCGTCCCCGATATTGGCGGCTTGCATGTGCTGGGCACCGAGCGGCACGAATCGCGCCGGATCGATCGCCAGCTCCGCGGTCGTTGCGCGCGCCAAGGCGATCCCGGCAGCTCCCACTTTTTCCTCAGCCTCGAGGATGATCTCATGCGGTTGTACGGCGCCAGTGATAAGATGGGCGGTTGGCTCGAGAAACTCGGCATGGAAGAGGGCGAGGAAATTTCGCATCCGATGCTCAACCGCTCCATCGAGACCGCCCAAAAACGCGTGGAGCAACATCACTACCAAACCCGCCGCCGCACGCTTGAGTATGATGATGTGATGAACAAGCAGCGTGAAGAGCTGTACGGCTTTCGCAATCGCGTGCTGCACGGCGACGACACGCGCGACATTATTTTTGACATCATCGAAGAGGTCACCATCGATCGCGTGGGCGGCCATCTCGCAATGCTCGATGACTCAGAGGAATCGGATGGAGGCTTCCGGCAGTTGGATGAATGGGTCAACATGACCTACCCCGTGGGCCTCGATCAAGCGGAACTGGAGAAGGCGTACGCCGAAGGCACCGAGGAGCCTTCGACCGGCTCAATTTACGATGGCCTCACCGCGGGGCAATTCGCCGTGTGCCGTCGCATCATCGACGCGGTGCATTCGGTGTATGAAATAAAAATCGCCGCTGAAGAAGCGGATACGCTTGCGCAGGGCGAACGCTACACCGTGCTCACCGCCGTGGATCGCCTGTGGCGCGATCATTTGTACGCGATGGACGGTCTGCGGCAGTCCGTGCACCTACGCGCTTACGGTCAGAAAGATCCATTGGTGGAATACAAAACCGAGGCGCGCGATATGTTTGAGGAATTGATGGTTCACATCAAAGAGGAAGTTTGCAAAAACGTGTTCCTCACCGCCTCAAGTTTGGAAAGCGTTCAGCATTTTCTACGCAGTTTGCCCACGCAGGCGAGCCATCAAATGGCCAGCGCCTTCGGTTTGGATGCCTCGATGGTCAACGCCAGCAGCGATATGGTCAGTGAAGTAAACAATGAAGTCAGCGCGGAACAAAAAGCACGCCCCGTTCGCACCGGACCGCGCGTTGGGCGCAACGATCCGTGTCCGTGCGGAAGCGGTAAAAAATATAAAAAATGCTGTGGATGATCTCTCATTCGATCCGGTTTCATTGATCCGCCCTCGCCGTGCTATTCGCGGCATCTCCGCCATTTTGCTTCCATTTCAATCCACTGGCGAAGTGGATTGGCCCGGCTTCACCGCCCACATCCAACGCACCGTGGCCGCCGGCCTCGCGCCCGCGGTGAATATGGACACCGGCTACGCCCACCTCATCGACGACGCCACCCGCACCCGCGCGCTGGAACTCACGCGGGCGGAGACCGATGATTTTGTGGCGGGCGCCTTCGTGGGTGATGCACCCGGCGCGGCATTCAAGGCCGATGAATATTTTCGCCAAATGGAAATGATCCAAACCCACGGCGGCGTGCCGGTCGTTTTCCAATCTTTCGGCCTCACCAGCGGTGGCGACGATGCGATTGTGGCCAATTACACAAAACTGGCTGAAGGCGCTGATGCAATCATTGGCTTTGAGTTGAACGATATGATCGCACCGTTCGGGAAAATTTATTCACTCGAAGTGTTTCGCGGTTTACTGGGCATCAAGCGGTTGATTGGCTCGAAGCATTCCTCGTTCGAACGCGAACCGGAATGGCGGAGGCTGATGTTGCGCGATGAACTGCGGCCTGAATTCCGCGTGTTTACCGGGAACGATCTCGCCATTGATATGGTGATGTACGGCAGCGATTATCTGCTCGGCCTCAGCACCTTTGCGCCGGATGTGTTTGCCCAACGCGACGCGGTGTGGGCGGCGGGCGATCCGGCATTTTATGAATTGAACGACTGGCTGCAGTACCTTGGCTTTCTCACCTTCCGCCCGCCGGTGCCTGCCTACAAACATTCGGCCGCGATGTTCCTCAAACTACGCGGATGGCTCGATTGCGATGCTACGCATCCCAATTCGCCAACACGCCCCGAAAGCGATCGTGAAATTCTGCACAAAATTGTGGAGCAGATTGCATGACCTCGCCGTTCAAACTCACGCGCATTCCTACGTTGAAAACGCCGGAGGCTTTTCGGGCTCATGTGGATTCGTTGGGGGTGGAGATTCCGTGTGACAACGCAATCATCACCGAAGGCTCGCCGATTGGGGAGGCATTGAGTGATCTGAAAATCAATGGCAAAATCATCGGCAACCGGATTGCGTTGCAGCCGATGGAGGGGTGGGATGGCACGGTTGATGGTCGCGCGACGGATGCGGTGCGGCGGCGGTGGCGGCGATTTGGCGAGAGTGGGGCAAAGTTGATTTGCGGCGCGGAGGCGATGGCCGTGCGACGGGATGGACGAGCGAATCCAAATCAATTACTGATCAATAGCGAAACGCAAGGCGACCTCGCGGCGTTACGGGGAATTTTGCTGGCGGCGCATCGTGAGCATTTCGACACAACGGATGATTTGGTGATTGGGTTTCAGTTGACGCATTCGGGACGGTTTTGTCGGCCAAATGAAAAGTTTACTTACGAGCCGCGGGTCGCTTATCGGCATCCGATATTGGATGCAAAATTCAAAGTGACGAGCAACGCGCAGATGTGGACGGATGATGAGCTGGCCGGATTGATCGGCGATTACGTGAAGGCGGCGCGATTGGCGCGCGAAGTGGGTGCGGATTTCGTGGACCTCAAATGTTGCCACGGCTATTTGCTTCACGAATTGCTCGGTGCGTTCACGCGGGCGGGGCGTTATGGCGGCAGTTTTGGAAACCGCACGCGGGTGTTGCGTGAGATCATTGCGGGCATTCGCGCGGACGGAAACGATCTCGATCTTGCAGTGCGGTTGAGTTTGTTTGACATCGTGCCACACCGGCCTGATCCGGTACGCGCACAACCGGGCAAGTTGGGTCCGGGCATTCCAGAGGATTTTGAAACGCCATATCCATTCCAATTTGGTGTGAATCCAAATGATCCCACGCAACCGGATCTCACTGAGACGTTTGCCTTTGTGAAACTTTGCAGCGAGTTGGGCATTAAATTGCTGAACACTTCCGCCGGTTCGCCTTATTACAATCCGCACATTCAGCGGCCGGCGGCGTATCCGCCCAGCGATGGCTATCAACCGGCGTACGATCCGCTGGTGGATGTGGCGCGTCAAATCGATGCGGTGAGGCAAGTGAAAGCGCAATTGCCGGCGGGGATGGCGGTGGTGTCTTCGGCGCTGAGTTACTTGCAAGAGTTTCTGCCGCACGTGAGTCAGGCGTTGCTGCGCAAAGGCTGGACAGATTTCGCGGGACTGGGGCGGGTGGTGCTGAGCTATCCAAATATCCTCGCGGCGGCAACGGGGCAGGGCGCATTGGAAAAGAAATTAATTTGCCGGACGTTCAGCGATTGCACCACCGCACCGCGGAAGGGTCTGCCGAGTGGTTGTTTTCCGCTGGATAATTTTTACTCGAAGAGCCCGGAAGCGGCTGAGTTGAAGGCCCAAAAAAAGGCGGGCTGAACCCGCCGGTTTTTGTCTTAAGTTGACGGCTCGTTTACCACCACTTGAATGCTGGGTCTGGTGTTTGGGTGAACATGTCGACCATTTCTTGGGTGGAGGGAAAAATGTATTCCTCCACGTGCATGTCGCCATAAAGCATGATGTGCTTGGCGAGTCCTTTGGTGGAGTGCCACGCGTCTTCGCGGTCGTAGGGCCAGTTCCAATCGCCCTGGATTATTTTTTTGTCTACCGCGGCAAACTGGGTGAGCTCGGATTCGTGCATGGAAGTGGCTTCATAACTGCCGGGCTTTTCATTGCGTTCGCCCAGTACACGTTTCACGCGAAAGAGATCATCGGCGACTTGGGGTTGATAGCTGGTGCCGAGTGTTTTCCAGCAGCTTCTCATTTTGTAGAGGGTGCTGCCGTTGTCGGCGGGGTCATGAAACACGTCCGCGCTTCCGACATATTCGTTAAGCGGCCGCTCGGCTTCGGGTACTTTGGCTCCAAATAAACTGACCACAACGGGGGGGAGTGGGCCGCTGCCACCCATACCGGTGCCGGTTTGTCCGCCCAGCCCAGCGGGGCCGTATACGGTCGGGAACCATCCATCATGGTCGCCGAGATAGCCTGTGTAGCCGGCCCCGATTTGTTTTTGGTTGCTGACGCTCTTGATTGTGCGTGCTTTTTTCTTCGCTCCCGCAAGCACGGGCATCAGCATCGCTGCCAAAACGCCAATGATGGCAATCACCACGAGTATTTCAATTAACGTAAATCCTGAGGTGGTTTTTTTGTGTTTCATAAACGTCTGCTCCGCTTTGATCAAGGTAGGCAATTTTTTATGGTTCGTAAAGTTTCAAGTTAATCGGGCGGGGGTTCACCACCAGGTAAAGGCGGGATCGGGCGGAGGTTGGAGCTGCCATTTGAGGAGTGTGGAGGTGGGGGGGAACACAAATTGTTCCACGTGCATATCGCCATAAAGCATCACGTGTCGACCATAGTCTTCTACGCCATGCCACGCATCTTCGCGGTCGTAAGGCCAATTCCAGTCGCCTTGGATTATTTTTTTATCAACGGCATTATGCGTGGTGAGTTCGGATTCGTGCATGGAAATGCCCTCGTATGAGTCAGCCGGTTCGCTTTTTTCGCCGAGCACGCGCTTCACGCGAAACATGTCATCGGCAGACTGGGGTTGATAGCTGTTGCCAAGCGATTCCCAACAACTGGGGAGGACATACACGCCGCCGCCGATGTCCGCCGGGTCATGGAAAATTTTCGGATCCCCCACATACTCGTTGAGCGGCCGTTCGTTTTCGGGCACCAATGCCCCGTAAAGCCGAGCCACGAGTTTAGGGAGTTTGCCTTTTTGGCCCATGCCGTCGCCTTGTTTTCCTCCCACACTGGCCGGGCCTGCTACTCTGGGAAACCATCCATCGTGGTCGCCGAGATAGCCGGTGTAGCCTGCTCCGATTTGTTTTTGGTTACTGACACTTTTGATTGTGCGTGCCTTTTTCTTGGCCCCGGCCAATACCGGCAACAGGAGCGAAGCAAGGATGCCGATAATGGCAATGACGACCAGCAACTCAATCAGAGTAAAAGCGTTTACGTGTTGGGGTTTCTTCATGAGCCGAACTCAATTTCTTGGGGAAAGATACAGCACGCCCCCCACCTTCGTAAAGTCAGACGGTAAAACTTGGTTGGTTGTTACGATTTATTGTTACCCTACGGGTTTGACACCCCTTCGCTGCAAGCTTATAACGCGCCACACCCTTAACCTCAATTCACAAAACCACACAATATTATGCCCATTGAAGTAAGCTCCAAAGCTCCTGATTTCACCCTCAAATCCAGCAACGCCGACGGCGAAAAAAACGATTTCGGTCTTACCGACGTGACGCTCAGCGCTAATTACGGCGAAAAAAACACGGTGCTTCTCTTTGTGCCGCTCGCGTTCACCGGCGTGTGCACCGCCGAGCTGTGTGATCTCACCGCCGGGATTGGCGCGTATCACGATCTCAATGCCACCGTGATCGCCGTGAGTGTCGATAGCCCGTTCGCCCAAAAACAATGGGCCGAAAAGGACGGCATCGAAATCACGCTCGCGAGCGATTTGAACAAGCAAACCGCCAAAGATTACGGCGTGCTGCTTGATGATCTCATCGGCGTGGGCGCCACCAGCGCGCGCGCGGCCTTCGTCATCGACAAAGAAGGCACCGTGCAATACGCCGAGCAAACCGCGTCGCCCGGCGACTTGCCAAACTTCGAAGCCATCAAGGAAACCTTGGCCAAGCTCAACTAAACTTTACTAGGGCAAAGAAATAACACTTGCGCGGGAGGCTTTCGGGCCTCCCGTTTTTTTGTCAACTTGAAATGGAAACGGTTTTGCAGTAGGTTGACCAGTGAGGACGGTGAAACGCATTACACCAATTTTGGCCATCGCGTGGGTGTGCCTCGGCATGGCCACCGCGCAGGAGGCGCTGCAACGACGTGCCGATGGTTTGTGGTATTTGCCCAAGGCCACCGCGCCCTACACCGGCCAAGCCGAGCGCAAACATTTCGATGGCACGCGCATTTCAGAAATCCATTATCGCGCTGGCAAACAGCACGGTCCCTCCAAATTCTGGTACAACAACGGCAAGCCTCGCTCGGTGTTCAATTACGCCGATGGCAAATTGGATGGGAACTCAACGTATTATTATAAGGACGGCGGAATCCAAAACCTCACCACCTATCGCGTGGGCGTCCTGCACGGACCAACGGTTGACTGGTGGCCCAACGGCAAAAAAAGTTTTGAGGAAAATTACGCCAACGGCATTCCGAGTGGCATCTGGCGCGGCTGGTGGCCGGACGGGAAATTGGCCAGTGAAAAAACCTATCGCAATCGCAGCCTCGTCGCCCGGCGCGAATGGGCGCGCGACGGTATGCCCAAGCAATTGGTCGGATGGAATCTCAACGGCACGCCCATCAACGCCGCCACCCAACGCGCTCGCCAACAAACCGTCGGTCGCCGCATCGCGTGGAATCGCGTGAGCGGCCCCAATCGCATTGATTTGATTTACCGCGACAAACCCTTGAGCACCATTCGCAAAGTGTTCGGCGATCCCGATGCCACCAACGATCAACGCTGGACGTATACAGGCCTCCGCATTCAAGACCCAACGGACAATCGAATGTACGACACGGTCGTTTTCAGTTTCAAAAAAGGCAAGGTCGCCGAGATCTACATCCAGTAGCCGCCGCCGTCTTGACACCATCCACCCCCTCCCGCAAACTGTGCTTACCGGATGAGCACCCACAATTCTTTCGATTCATTAAAAACATTCGACCTCGGCAACGGCAACGAAGGCCAATTCTATTCACTGCCCGCGCTGGAGGAAGCCGGACTGGGCAGCATCTCGCGACTGCCCGCCTGCCTGCGCATCGTGCTTGAGGCCGTGCTGCGGAACGTCGATGGCAAAAAAGTCACCGAGGAAAACGTGCGCGAACTCGCTGCGTGGCAGCCCAAGGCCGACCGCACCGCGGAGGTGCCTTTTCTCGTTTCGCGGATTGTGTTGCAGGATTTCACCGGCGTGCCGTTGCTTGTGGACCTCGCCGCCATGCGCAGCGCCGTCGCGCGCCTCGGCAAGGAGCCTAAGCTCATTGAGCCACTCGTGCCGGTGGATCTCGTTGTGGACCACTCCGTGCAAGTCGATTTCTCCGGCAGCGACGACGCGATGGACAAGAACCTCGACCTCGAATTCACCCGCAACCGCGAGCGCTACCAATTCCTGAAATGGGGCATGCAAGCCTTCGATACGTTCAAGGTCGTCCCTCCCGGTATCGGCATCGTGCATCAAGTGAACCTGGAATACCTCGCCCAAGGCATCCTCGAAAAGGGCGGCGTGCATTATCCAGACACGCTAGTCGGCACCGATTCCCACACTACGATGATCAACGGCCTCGGCGTGGTCGGCTGGGGCGTGGGCGGCATCGAGGCGGAAGCGGGGATGCTCGGGCAACCGGTTTACTTTCTCACGCCGGATGTTGTCGGCGTGCAACTCACGGGCGAATTGGCCGAAGGCGTCACCGCCACCGACCTTGCGCTTACCGTTACGGAGATGCTGCGCGCGGCGAAGGTGGTCGGCAAGTTTGTGGAATTTTACGGCGCGGGCGCGGAGAAACTGCCGCTCACCGACCGCGCCACCATCGCGAACATGGCGCCCGAGTACGGCGCGACGATGGGCTACTTTCCCATCGATGCCGAGACGGTCAACTACCTCCGCGCCACCGGCCGCACCGACGAACACTGCGCCGCGTTTGAAAATTATTACCGCGCGCAGGGCCTCTTCGGTTTGCCGAAGGCCGGCGAGGTGGACTACTCGGTGGACCTCTCGCTCGACCTCGGCACGGTGACCTCCAGCGTCGCCGGTCCCAAACGCCCGCAAGACCGCATCGAGCTGCCTCAGATGAAAGAGGCGTTCCACGAAACCTTCACGCGCCCCGTGGCCGACGGCGGTTTCGGTCGCGAAGCCAACACGCTTGAGGCGGCCGACACCACCGTGTCGCTCAACGGCAATGGCGAAACAGAACTCGGCCACGGCAGCATCGTCATCGCCGCCATCACCAGCTGCACCAACACCTCCAATCCCGGTGTGATGCTTGCCGCTGGTTTGCTCGCCAAGAAAGCCGTCGCGCGCGGCCTCACCATCAATCCCGCCGTCAAAACCTCCCTCGGCCCCGGCTCGCGGGTGGTCAGCGATTATCTTGAGGCCACCGATCTGCAGCAGTATTTTGACACGCTCGGCTTCCATCTCGTCGGCTACGGTTGCACCACGTGCATCGGCAACAGTGGCCCGCTCGCCGCGCCCATCGAGGCGGCCATCGTCGAGAACGACCTTGTCACCGCCAGCGTGCTCAGCGGCAACCGCAACTTCGAGGCGCGCATTCACCAGAACATCAAGGCCAACTTTTTGATGAGCCCGCCGCTGGTCGTCGCCTTCGCGCTGGCCGGCCGCGTGGACATCGATCTCTCCACCGACGCCCTCGGCACGGACACCGACGGCAACGAGGTTTTCCTGTGCGATCTTTGGCCATCGCTCGAGGAAGTGAACTCCGTGATGCAAGCCGCTCTGAAGCCGGAAATTTTCCGCAAACTCTACAGCGACTTCGCCAATCAAAATCCCAAGTGGAACGAAATCCCCGCCAACACCGGCGACCTTTACGAATGGGACGCGCAAAGCACGTACATCCAAGAGCCGCCCTTCTTTGAAAACTTCAGCCTCGAGCCCGGCAACATCACGCCCATCGAAGGCGCGCGCGTGCTCGGCCTCTTTGGCGACAGTGTCACCACCGACCACATCTCACCCGCCGGTGCCATCAAAGCCGATTCCCCCGCCGGAAAATTTTTGCAAGACAACGAAGTTGATCAAAAGGATTTCAACAGCTTCGGCAGCCGCCGAGGCAATGACCGCATCATGACCCGCGGCACCTTCGGCAATGTCCGCATCAAAAACCAAATGGTCCCCGGCACCGAAGGCGGCATCACCACCTTCGAAGGCGACACCGTCAGCATCCACGAAGCCGCCCAACGCCATCGCGAAAACGGCACCCCGCTCATCGTGCTGGCCGGTACCGAATACGGCACCGGCTCCAGCCGCGACTGGGCCGCCAAAGGCACGCGCCTGCTCGGCGTCCGCGCCGTCGTCGCCGCCAGCTTCGAGCGCATCCACCGCAGCAACCTCGTCGGCATGGGCGTGCTCCCGCTGCAATTCAAAGACGGCGCCAGCCCGCAAAGCCTCGGCTTTGACGGCAGCGAAACGTTCGATGTGATCGGCCTCAACGACACCCTCCAACCCCAAAGTGAACTCATCCTGCGAGTCACCAAAAACGGCGCGACCCAAGACATCCCCGTCGCCTGCCGCATCGATACCCCCATCGAAGTGGATTATTACCGCCACGGCGGAATTTTGCCGTATGTGTTAAGGCAACTCGCAGGGTAGGGTGGTTTCCCCGAAACCCGAAACCACCAAGGCGCGCTCGGAGAGCACGCCCTACCTTTGGGTTTATGTAGCCCGGGCCGGTGGCCCGGGGCCCGGCCCAGCGGGCCGGGCTACAATTAACTCCGTCGTCCCGGCAGGGAGAAGAGCGCCCGCAATGCTTCCACCATTACGTAGGAAAACAGAAAGTAGAAAAACAAATACACGGGGATTTTGATGGCCATTGTCAGGACGGATGCTTTGTCCACGTATTTGCTGGCTACGGTGAAGGGGGAGTCTTTGAAGTAGGTGACTGCGTCGCCAAGGGTTTCTTTGGATTTATTGAGCAGTCCGGCCACTACACCTTCATCGGGTTCAGCGGCGGTGGGCAGGGCTGCTGCATTGGCATCAGCGGGGGGGGGAGCGACTTCGCCTTCGTCGGACAGGATTTGCATGCCGGTGAACATCAAACAAAAGATCAGCGCGAGGCCGTAAATAATCGGGGCGGTCTTGAGCATGGTTTTGGAGAACATCGCCATGATGCCCAGCGCCTCGTCGCCGGCGGAATTGCCGGGGCCGACTTTGATGTTCAACTGCGCGGGCTTCAGCCAGAGGCGCGCGAGCGATGCGCCGAAGAGATACAGCACGATGCCGCCGCCAATTTTGGCGAGTACTTTCAGCCAGTTATCGCTGAAGCCCTGTGTGGCGTCGATGATGCCGTAGATGATCCCCGCCGCGCCCGCAGCAAAGCCCGCAAGCAGAACCACCAGCGCCATCGCCTTCATCAAGCCGCTGCTGGAGAGGCGGCTGGGGGTGGATTTGATGAGTGAATCGCCGGCGTTGAACAGCACGCCGGTGAGGTAATGCAGGATCAGCACAAACGCAATTGGTAGCACGCCCATGAAAATCAGCCCCGTAATGCGGATGAGCGCTTTGGCGTCCACGCCCGGTTCGGGCTGCGGCGCACCGGCGTCGATCCATTTGGCCAGCGCATCGGCCTGTTCGGTGCTGAACTTTTCACCTTTGCCTTCGGGTGGCATCGGGTCGTCGGTGCTCTTGATGCGTGTGATGATTTGACTGGCACCGGCGTTGGCACCGATCACGCTCATTAGGCCCATAACGCCCGTTTCGTCATTGTCCTCAAACGTGCTGAGGTCGAGCTTGGCTTTGGCCTCCTTGCCTTTATGGCAATCGTAGCAACGTTCCTTGAGCAGCGGTTGAATGGTCTTGGTGAAAATGGCAGCGTTTTCATCGTTCTTCTTTTGCTCTTCTTCATCCTCCTTGGCCTTTTCCATATTTTCGACGGCATCGCCTTCATCGGCATCGGCGTCGTCGGTCTTGAATTCCGTGTGCAATCCCATCCCCAGCCAAGCGACGGCGACGATGAGCAGCGCAATGTCACCGGCCAGTTTGAAAACTTGAGAACTAATTCCGAGAATAAAACTGTTCGTCGTGCCACGGAGCGCCGCCATTTTGGAATCAATCACCGTGGCCAGAAATCCGGAAGAATAACTGCCGTGTTGGGGGCCTTCGTCCTGAACGTCATCAAAATCTTTCTGCGGTGCAGCACTCGGAGTGGATGGTGGCGGCGGAGTGCCTGTGGAGGGGGGGGGCGGTGCGGCAGTGCCGCGGGTGGAGCTGGGCGGTGGTGGGCTGGCTGCGCCGGCGGGGTTGCTCGGGGGCGGCGGGGTGGCGGGTGGTTTCGGTGGGTTGGTGGGGGGGACGGGGGCCCTCGCGGCGCCCGAGGGGGCCGCAAAAGGGTGGCCCGCCGCCGGGTGGGCCCCGGGCCACTCCGCCCGGCCGGGTTGGGCAGCCCAATTTAGGTCCCTTTTTGGGGCGACACACCC
>JACKQG010003664.1_pt1 | contig 18590 bp, 13 predicted proteins | sample 8237621 | NCBI WGS metagenome assembly JACKQG01 (sample SAMN15677084, study PRJNA649215) | marine metagenome | biome: marine; feature: Black Sea; material: saline water; isolation source: suspended particulate matter (SPM) from the Black Sea western gyre | collected 2013-06-09/2013-06-10 | depth... | reverse complement strand
TTCGATCTGTTTCTTTCCTCCTTCCTGTTTGAAATAAATTCTCATTAACGATTAATGAAACATGGTTAATGAGAAATACCTTAACGATGAGCAAATCCTAAAGTTATCAATGGCCACTGTCAAGGAAATAAACATCCAAAAGCGCATTTCTTGCCACTAGCTGTTGCCTGCAACACGATTTAATCCCTGCTCCAGAAGTGGCTTAAATATTGTTTTTATACAGTATTTTCTACAAAAACCAATGAGGGGCTTTTGGTCTGTTTCGCGTGACTGTTGCATTCTCCGCAGCAACGCGCAACGAGAATGGGCGCTAATCTCGCCACTTCCTGTATGTAAATGGCGCACTATGCGCCACATCTAGCAGCCGGGCGACACCTGCAAGCTCCCTGGTGAATTATGCTTGCCAAGACATTAGCGCGTGCCCACAGGGAGATAGCAGCAACACGCAACTTTTTCCGCGGCAGGCGCAGGTCCTGGCACTACAATTGCTTCATTACATACAACTTGACCTTAAAAGCAAGTGACGAGAAACAAAGCGAATTCAGGGTGGCGGCCCGGAATTCGCTTTTTTGTTTTCCGTGCTCACACTTCACCCCACACCGGCTGGGCATCTCAGCCCAATCTTCCCCCTCTTGCAACAAACCTCAAACGGCCAACAGACCCATCAATTCAAGAGAAGCAGTATGCGCCCAAAAGCGTTTTCCCTTCACTTCCTTCATCTTCCATTTCACATCCAGCACAATCTGCGCTATTATCTCTTAAGACCATTTTTCTCCAGCCTCAAAAAGCAACACGGCCCCATCACCCCCTCAAAAACCTATGACACCAACACCCCGCGACAAACCAGGAGCCAGCCGCCCCATACAGCTGCCAGAGCAGGAACCAATGCTTATTCTCGGCCAGATCGATCGTTGCTGCGGCGTCTGGGCTGAACTCTTCCACACGATCCAAGACCCGGCCATGGTGGTTACACCTGAAGGGGTTATCCTCGAAGCCAACCCAGCAACCCTCAAAGCTGCAGGTAAAACCCGAAGCGAGGTCATCGGCCAAGGAATTTGCAACATCATCCATGGTGGACGATGGCCCCACATCAAATGCCCCCTGGAAGAATTCCTCAAGACCTGCACATCAAAGACCGAGGAAACCAGGCTCCCGGGGCTCTCCGGCGATTACCTGCTCAACATATCACCGGCCAGGGAAGCAGACGGGCAAGTACATAAAATCGTCCTCCTGGCTCGCGAACTGACCAGTGAAGAACTCAGCCGTGTTGATTCAATCCGCACAGCACAGATGGCCGCCTTGGGTGAACTGGCCGCCGGTGTCGCTCACGAGGTGAACAACCCCATTAACGGGATCATCAACTACGCCCAACTCCTGCTCGATGACAGCAGCCCGGACAGCCACGAATCCACCCTTCTCTCTCGTATCGTTCAGGAAGGTGAACGAATCGCATCCATCACCCACAGCCTGCTTTCCTTTGCCCGACAGGATGACGAAAACTGCGACGAAGTCGACATTAGGGAATTGATCGAAGCCTGTCTCACCCTCACCCGTCATCAGTTTGAAAAGGATGGTATCACACTGACCACCGACTTTCCCCCACAGCCACTCCTTGTCACGGGCAACTTCCGCCAGCTACAACAAGTCATTCTCAACTTGCTCAACAACAGCCGATACGCCCTCAATGCCCGTTGTCCCCAGCCGACTGCCGGCAAAGACATCACCTTCCACTGTCGCCAAACCTGCATTCAAAACCAGAATCAGGTTGAAATAACCATCCTGGATTATGGCACTGGTATTCCCCAGGGCATTCTCGACAAACTCTTTGATCCTTTTTTCACCACCAAGCCCTCCGGTGAAGGGACCGGCCTTGGCCTGAGTATTAGTTACGGGATCATCAAGAGTCACGGCGGCACCATCGAAATAGACTCGACTCTCAACAAATACACGGCCATAACCATCACCCTGCCCCTCCTCAACCAGGCCCCAGGCTCTCAACAATGACCAACTCACCAACCTCCATTTTGATCGTAGATGATGAAGAGAGCATTCGTCTGTCCTTTGAGATGTTCCTTGAACGCGAAGGGTACGGCCCCATCACCACCGTCGCCACACTGGATGAGGCCCTGATTGCCATCAAATCCGGCCCGTTTGACCTGATCATCAGCGACATCGTCCTTGGTGACCGTAACGGCACTGACCTGTTACGTGAAATCAAGGCGCTCGGTATCACCTGCCCGGTGGTTATGATCACCGGCTTCCCCAATCTGGACACAGCAGCCGAGGCTGTACGCTTTGGCGCCTTTGACTACATCTCCAAACCAGTCAACAAAGCAAGCCTGCTCCGCTTCACCCGCCAGGCCCTTAAACACTGGGAACTGGAAAAAGAAAAGCAACAACTCCAGCAGGAAAACGAAAAATATCGTCAGTATCTTGAAACTATCTTCAGCTCGGTGACCGATGCCATCATCACAATTGACCGCAACATGAACATAACCCAATTGAACGAGACGGCCCGTCAATGGATGAAGGACAACGGAATTACCGACATTGACAATTTAGACAAATTACCCGGAGATATGGGTCTGGCTTGTTTCAATGATGCAAGGCTGGTACTGGAGCAGAAATGCGATGTCCGCGAACATCAGGTGGAATGCCCAAAGAGCGATGGTACCATCCGCGTGATGAGCCTCAACGCAGCCCCGCTCAAGGACGACGCCCAGCAATTTCATGGCGCAGTCATTGTCGCCCGCGATATTACCCAGCCCAGGCCCGAAGATGACAGTCAGGCTCGCAACCGCTTTCACGGCTATGTTGGAGCAAGTCCCGCCATGCAGCAGGTTTACCGTTTAATCGAGCATGTGGGAAAAGTCGACACCTCAGTCCTGGTCACCGGGGAATCCGGGACAGGCAAGGAACTGGCAGCCGAGGCCCTGCACGCCGAAAGCTCACGCCGGGACAAAACGCTTGTCAAAGTGGACTGCGCCGCTGTCACAGAATCCCTGCTGGAAAGCGAACTCTTCGGCCACCGGAAAGGAGCTTTTACCGGGGCGGACCGTGACCGGCCAGGCAAGATTTTTCTTGCAGACAAGGGTACCCTTTTTCTTGATGAGATTGGCGACATCTCACCACGCATGCAGCTCCGCCTCCTGCGCTTTCTTCAGGAAAAAACTTTTACACCTGTGGGGCAGGACACCTCTATCCAGGTGGATGTCCGGGTTATAGCCGCCACCAACGCCGACCTTCTGGCCAAAGTCCGCGCAGGACTCTTCCGCGAGGATCTCTACTACCGACTCAAGGTGGTGGAAATCACCCTTCCGCCTCTGAGAAAACGCCAGGGAGGTATTCCGCTGCTGGCCAACCACTTCCTGATCGTTTTTCGCGACAAGCTGAACAAACAAATCAACCACATCTCCGATCAATCCATGCAGGCCCTGAGCAGCTACACCTGGCCAGGAAATGTACGGGAACTTCGCCATGTCATGGAACGAGCCTGCATTCTTTGCCAGGGACCAACCCTTTCCATGGAGCACTTTCCACAAGAAATCCATCCGTTAAATACTAATCAGCAAACCCCGCCGACCCGGACCACTCCCCCCTCCTTCCCTGACTCGCCCTCCATTGAAATTGAAAGCGAAGAGGATGAAATCCAGACCGCCCTGAAGCGATGCCGCGGGAACAAGACCAAAGCCGCTCGCCTTCTGGGCATGGATCGCTCCACACTCTACCGCAAGATCAAACGCTACAACCTGGACCATCTCCTCAATCTCCCCCGGCAATAAACAGACCCTTCGACCACACTGCAACACCCCCCTTCCTCATTCAGTCGTGCAACAAACCCACCCGTCCACCAGCCCCTTTCCCTACATCTCCCCACTCATTGTAATTACAACAAAAATATCGACCACACCACCAGGTACAACTGTTGCACAATCGTTGCGCACAACACCGAAGCACAACATTCACCACAATGCATGCAACGATTGTGCAACAGTTGTGCAACAGTTACTCGTCATCCCACCTGCCGACGTTCACCGTTCATGGGATTTCAAACAGCCTCACTCTATTTTTGTAAATTATTTAGTCAATAATTCAAGACAGATAAAAGACAGCCCACCCTAAACACACCCCTGTGACCACATTGTGGCACGCATAGTGCTATAAAAAAGACAAAGAACGCCACCATCTAAAGGATTCAAAAAAGGAGAACATCATGGAAACAACAAAAACCCTGCAAAAAACACAAGTCACAGCCAAGGACACCACCGGCATCAACGACACACTCGCACAAGTCACCCTGTCGGCCTTTGCTATCGGAGGTCTTGCCATTGGTATCTGGGGCTTTGCTGCGATGATCGGCGGCATGATCAACAGTGGCGGCCCCCTGTCTTTGGCCATGAACTGGTTCAGGGCAGTGAACGGACTGTAGAAAATAACTACAACAGGAGACGGCCATGAACGAAACAACCAGGACCAAAACCACCAGTCGCACACAGGAACAGAGCAGTGTCAACAACGAAGTCTCCAAAGTCGCTCTGATTTCCATCAGTGCCTTTGGTGCCATCATTGGCACCTGGAGTCTGATTGCCCTGATCAGCGCCATGGTTCAAAGCGGCGGCCCTCTGCAGTTGATCGGTAACTGGTTTAAAGCCGTAGCCGGGCTTTAAGACTGAACATCAACAGTTCTCACAAAGGTATCTTGATCAACTTTCACACATTCCCATCATCAATTAACAAAAGAGCCTGGGAGATTTGTATCTCTCCGGCTTTTTTTATATTATTCCTTAAGAGAGATCGTCATTCCCTGCCGAGTCGAACACTTCGCCGACCCAGCGTTGGGGGCACTGCAGACTCAAGCCATCCGGTCTTTCGCAACCACCACCCCTCACATAAGGAATAAAAATCATGGCCGCACTGATTCGAAACCTCCTCATTCTCATGATCCTGATCATCATCGGGGTCTTTGCCGGACTCTCATGGATGCTTGAAAACCGCAGTCCAACCCACGACTACAGCGAATTCATCAAGCACGTTTACCAGGATGAGATCAAACTGGTGGAACTCACAGGTAATCGGGCTGAAGTCACAACCAATAAAGGCTTCGTCTATCGCACCACGGTTCCTGATCCTGCACAGATTGCAACCCGTGCCGAGGGGAAGGACATGCGAGTTATCTTTCATCACGATTACTCCTCCCTGGTTGTTCAGATCAGCATCGCCCTTATCATTATCACCCTGGTCTTAGTCATTGGCGGCACCATGTACCGCAACAAAACCAGGGCAGAAAAGAGTCGTTTTGCAAGCGATAAACTCATAAGCCCCAACAGCAGCCAGGCACCAATCACCTTTGCCGACGTAGCCGGAATCCCCGAGGCCAAAGAAGAACTTGAAGAGATTGTGGGATTCCTCAAAAACCCCAAACAGTACGGCAACGTCGGTGCCATCATCCCCAAAGGCGTTCTCCTCCAGGGCCCTCCCGGGACCGGCAAAACACTCCTGGCCAAGGCCGTTGCCGGCGAATCAGGGGTCCCCTTTTACAGTTTCAGCGGCTCAGATTTTGTGGAGATGTTTGTCGGCGTGGGAGCATCCAGGGTGCGCGACCTGTTCAAGGAAGCCAAAAAAAACTCTCCTTGTATCGTTTTCATCGATGAGATTGACGGTGTAGGCGGCAGCCGGACTGGGACATCGTCTGCTGGCGGCCAGGATGAACGGGGACAGACACTCAATGCCCTGCTGGTTGAAATGGATGGCTTCGACACCTCAGACACCATCGTCGTTCTGGCAGCCACCAATCGACCTGACATTCTCGACCCAGCACTGCGACGCCCCGGCCGCTTTGATCGGCAGATCAACATCCTGCCCCCCGATATCAAAGGAAGAACCAAGATTCTCGAAATATTTGCTAAAAAAGTTCAAATCTCCACAGACGTTGACCTTTCAGTCATAGCCCAGGCAACACCAGGATTCACAGGCGCCGAACTTGCCAATCTTGTCAACGAGGCCGCTCTCCTTGCTGGACGCAACGGCAAACTGGAGATCGGAGATCAGGAATTCGACACAGCCCGGGATCGCATTCTCATGGGCGTTGAACGCAAGGGACTCGTCATGACCGACCAGGACCGCACCGCCCTCGCCTACCATGAGGCCGGACATGCCATTATTGCCAAAAAACTACCTGAGTCCGACCCGTTGCACAAGATCACCATCATCCCACGAGGCCGCGCCTTGGGCCAGACTCAGCAATTGCCTCTCAACGACCGTCATGCATACTCATACACCTACCTCAAAAACAGAATTACGATTCTCATGGGCGGACGCGCTGCCGAGAAAATTGTATTCAATCAGCGCTCTACCGGAGCCCAGGGCGACATCCTCCAGGCCACGGACATTGCCACGAACATGATCTGCAAATGGGGTATGAGTGAAACCCTGGGTCCACGGGCCTTTGCCATGGACGACTCCGGCTTTCTTGGCGGCCCCTCAGAACGTCTGGCCGTAGGAGATAAAACATCGCGCCAGATCGACTTTGAAATCAGCGAACTCCTGGATCGCTGCTACAGGAAGCAGTGGATATTCTCAGCAGCGACCAGTGCCTGCTGAAAAACCTGGCCGAGATCCTCCTCCAGGTCGAAACTCTGGACAACGAAGAATTCGAAATCATTACCGAGTGCAGCATCAAAAAAGAGACCGCCGATGACTCTGTCCGTCAGGACACCTGCTCCACTTGTCCGGCGGCTGAAAACTGCGCCCACAACGTACTTACGCAGAGCTGATTCAAGACATCCATGGACTCACTCAAACGCCTCCTCAACATCGCCATCATCACCGTGGCGATCCTCCTGGCAGGGATAATCCTGCTTGGTCTGAGACAACAGCAGTTGGGACGCGACCATAACCAGATTATCGCCGAAAGCGAGGTCATCCTCTTCCAGTTTTCCACTTTACGGGAAGAGATCACCTCCGGCCTCATCGACGGAAACTGGAAACAAGTTGCGACAAGTGCAGATGACATCCAGGAAATCCTGCAGAACCTCAACCGCCTCTTTGAGAACCCGCTGATTCCCGGCGAATACAAGCTGGCCATAGCCGGAAAAATCGACCTGAGCCAGCTCGCAGTCACCGCCAGGGCGCTCCCGGAAGCCCCTGACAAGTCTCAAAACGGACACATACTCCAGGAACAGTTACGGGGCATAGCTGAACAGCTCATGCAGTTTGACAGAATCATTGTCAGCCAGCTCAAGACCCGCGTGGTTGACTTTCAAGGGTTGTACATCACCATCCTTGGATTGATCATTGCTCTCATCAGCCTGACGCTTGTCACGGTCTACCGCAGAGTAATACTTCCACTGGTCATCCTGGGTGAACAGGCAGATGCCCCCGTACATTTTACGGGCCCCCTGCCCGTTCCACCAAAGGCCTGCCGGGAAATCAGAAACTTCATTGAACTCATCAACACTCGACTCGGCTCAGAACCAGCCACAGACGACAAGCACTTCCGACAACTTCTCCACGAACACGACGAACACCACAACACTCTCATCAACAACTCAACAAACGCGCTCAATGGCATCATTAATGTCACCCAGCTTCTCAGTGACTCATTCCATGGACAGGAGTTGACAATTGATCAGCAGAAACTCCTCGACCAGATTATCAAGAACGGAGAGCGAATGGCCGCCCTCCTCAAACGTCCCTGACCAGGACACAACCAGAAGGAGAATTTCCCCATCTCTCAAAACAAAATCATGTTCAAAATTTTAGAGTAGACAGAGCCAAGCGATCCCACCCATAAAACTTTAGAGCAAATGAACCGACTGACAGAAAAGGTTTTTCAAGGATAACCAAAAGGGAAGAAGATTATGACCACACCAGACACCACACCGGATTTGAAAAATCAGCAACCCCCCGAAGAAAACGGGGCCTGGCGCACCCTGCTCAGCTGCACCTGGAAAACCCCTCTGGGCCTGATGGGCATCTCCATCACCACCATCAGTATCACCCTGTTAATCATCGGCACCTTCGCCCATATGGTTGGTCTGATCCACAACCACTACGCGGCAATTTTCACATTCATGGTCCTGCCAGCCGGAATGCTCATCGGCCTGCTGATCATTCCCCTGGCCTGCTTTATGCGCCGAAAGGGCTGGTTCGGCAAAACTCTGACCGCTGAACAATTGACCATCAACCTCAGTGACAGCAAACATCGCAAGACCATCATCCTCTTTCTGGTCCTGACCGTCATCAACATCACCCTGCTGGGCGTAGTCAGCTATGAAGGTTACCACTTCACAGACTCCCCCTATTTCTGCGGTGTAGTCTGCCACGAAGTCATGGATCCTGAATACACTGCCTATCAACGCTCGCCCCATGCCAAAGTTTCCTGCGTTGAATGCCACATTGGCCCTGGAGCCAACTGGTATGTACAGGCCAAACTCTCAGGTCTCAGACAGGTCAAAGCGGTTTTCGATGGAGATTTCAGTCGACCCATTCCTGCGCCGGTCGAGCATCTACGGCCGGCCCGGGATACCTGTGAACAATGTCACTGGCCGGAAAAATTCCACGGCAAGAAGGTCAAATCCTATGTCTCCTTTTCCAACAGGAATCAGACAGAACCCTATGTCCAGGATATCGCCCTTCATATCGGAGGCCGCAATCCAGTCACCGACAGTTTTGAGGGAATCCATTGGCATGTGAGTAATGACATCAAAGTTGAATATCAACCTCTCGACAAAAAGCGGACTCAGATTGGAAAAATCAAAGTCACAAAGAGCAGCGGCGTTACCGAGGAATACACCATAGATGGTGCAGAGGAAAGCACCCAGGAGTGGCGGACAATGGACTGCATTGATTGCCACAACAGACCAACTCACGTCTACGATGACCTGGAAGAGCGGGTTGATTTTGGTCTCTTGAGCAAGAAGATTAATCCGGAGATCGATGGAATCAGGGAAGACTCAATCACTGTCCTCAAAAAAGAGTACACCACGCGCAATGACGCCAGCGAGCAAATCGTTGAGACCCTGCTCGCCTTGCAGGCCAAGAGACACGGAAACGATTTTGTTGCCGAAAACGAGGAGAGCCTGATCGCCTCAGGGAGCTTTCTGCTTGAGACATATCTCAACAATGTCTGGCCAGCCATGAGCGTAACGTGGGGTACCTACCGCGAACATCTGGGGCACCGTTATGCCGACGAAGGCTTTGGCTGCTTCCGTTGTCATGACGAGGAACACTCCACCGAATTCGGCAAAGTCATCTCCCAGGATTGTGCCATGTGCCACGACGAACCAGAGTAAGCCATTCACCCCGGGTTTCCCTGTCTGCCGCCCCCTCCCACCTGGCAGGCGGGGAAACCCACTCCCGCTGTTTTTTCTCTCACCACCGCACCATCTGCCCTCCATGACTAAGCCCTTGCCAAATCCATGTAATCCGGCTATTCAGAACAGACCATCCATTCTTACAACACCAGGGAGTTACCATGGACCAACAAACAGGCAAGCAATTAATCTGCTACTGCTTTCACTACACTCGAGCTGACCTCCTGGCCGATCTTGCGGCCAATGGTCGATCAACCATCCAGGAAAGAATTATGACAGAAAAAAAAGAAGGCGGATGCCGTTGCAGCGAAACCAACCCGAAAGGGCGCTGATGCCTGAGTGATGTCAACCGGGTTGTTGGCACCAGAGTAAAGACAGGTGATCTGGGCTGAACAGTGTTCCTTCTATTGGACTGAGGAACACAGAATGACTCCCTTGAAAAAATTCCCTCTTCACCCAAAATCTGCGTTGATCTTGAACAAAAATCCCATTCAGTATGAAAAGACCGTTCGCTTTATGCGGAAACACCAATAACTCCTTCGTATCTGACTCCCCACCCTGTAAACCCAAAAGCCCCGAATCGTGACACACACGACCCGGGGCAATGACCTGAGAAACTGACAGGATCAACCGCGAATAGCATACCCTCCGTCCACGGTCAGAACCTGCCCCTGGATCATATCAGCCAGAGGAGAACACAGGAACAGAGCCACATCTGCCACGTCCTCGGGGGTCGTCAGACGACCCAGCGGAGTCCGCAGGAGTGCCGTGTCAAGGATCTCATCGCGATTGGGAAATTTCTTCAGCGCGTCGGTATCCACAGCCCCGGCACTGACAGTATTCACCCGAATCCCCTTAGGACCAAGCTCAATGGCCAAATGACGAACAAGAGACTCAAGCGCCGCTTTTGAGGCACCGACTGTAGTATAATTTTCAATAGCCCGGATAGCACCGAGACTGGAAACTGCCAGCACCCGACTCCCGGGAGCCATTAACGGAAGCGCCTGCTGAACCAGGGCCAAAAGAGCTCTGGCGTTGATATCCATGGCCCAATTCCAATGACGCTCTGTCAGTTCCATGGCAGGCTTCAGAACACCGGAAGCCGCATTGGACACCAGAATATCCAGAGAATCAAATTCAGATTTAATGGCATCAAACATGGCCGTCACATCCGCTTCTTTGGCCACATTCGCTTTGACCAGAAGACAGCGGACACCGTGTTGCTCAACCAGCCTGGCAGTATCCTCACCATCACGTTTGTGGCGAACATAGTTGACCACCACATTCACCCCCTGCTCGGCCAGACGGATTGCAATGGCACGACCAATACCGCGTGATCCTCCGGTGATCAAGGCGACTTTTCCCTTTAAGTTATACATGCTCCATCCTTATAACAGGCTAATGCACCTGTATCCGATTTTTCATCAGCATTTATTTGCCATTGGGCAAAATCTCTTCACACGATTACAACCTACAATAAATTGCGGGCCAATTCCATGAGAATCAAGGCTTGAGAGTTGTCACAACCCGCTTCAGGCTGCCGAGCATAAAGCGTAGAGGATTGAAACGAACCGGCACAAGCCGTTTTGGTGCCTCAAAACCTGAACCAAAGAAATGAGCAGGAGCCCCACGAGGAAAAACCAGGTCCTGCAATGCGCTGCCAGGTACTCCCTGCCGACGTGCTGCCTGATGCACAGGGCAACGATCAGGATCCAGTTCCAGCAAATCAAGCAACGCTGTATCCAGGGCAACCGGGGAGACTGAAGCTGCCAGACAATGAAGATCAAAAGGCGTACCCCACATGGGGCCATGCCCCGTCATAACCTGAACACCATCGGCCAGAACCACCTGTTTGGGCAGTAGATCCACCAGAGACAGAAGAATTTCTGCAAAACAGGCATGTGTGCCGCCATGACGCATATGCAGCCAGGGTTTTCGGGCGCCAAGAACCAGACCAAACAGATTTTTGACTGCAAGAGTCACATACAACTGATCATGAGCTTTAACTTTCGGCAGATTGACCAACAGATCACAATCCAGTGCCTCAGCTGCCACACTGACCCGGACACCTCTTGCCAACTCACACCGCCGCGGCGTCACAAAATCCACCACATCAATATCCATACCGGACAGGGCCTGAAGAATCCCGTGCTCTTCCATGACCGTGCGCGCTCTCCCCAGAGCCGGAGAATCACCTACAGCAACCCGGCATCCGTGTTCGAGAAACCAGACTGCTGCAGCTGCAACAAACTCAGCCCGGGTACAGGCCAGTGCCGGAGCGCGGGCGCTGATCAAGTTCGGTTTGAGCATAATCCTTGCCCCACGAAGAGACACGGGCCAATCAAGAGAGGCAAGCACCCGATCCACTTCAGGCAGGAGTTGGTCCGGTTTATAACTGGAACACCGTTCAATAATGACTGGAATCTTCATAAATACGCGAAAAGAACTCAGGGTACTTTGTAAAATCAGGATTTACGTGCAACAAGGATCCCGGGCAAAAAGACATTTTTGCATGATGACCTTTAATGCAACCAGGGAAACAATACGGAAAAAGCCAATCCCACAGAGATGAGATTGGCTTTTTCCTGGAGAAAGGAGAGAAGAGATGACTTTTTTATTGCACAGGTCGTGCCAAAAAGCAACTAACCGCCATATCCTTTTTAATTTAAGCCAGTTAACACCAAGAAACTTATCTACTGCGCAGAGATCAGGTGTGGGGAATATACAATTTCCTATACCGAAAATAGCAAGAATCGTTCCCATTTCCCGCACAGCTTGAGCCAGAGCGAGTACAAAAAATTACACCATCATCAGGATAAATTATACACCACCCAGCTTGCACTGCCCATTCAAGCCAACAAACGATAAACAAACGATACTCCACCAGTCTCTCAATCTTTTGGGTTATTTCAGCCCGATACAGCGGGTTCGAACCACATCGTCATGCGCCTCAATCTCTGCAACAACCTCTGGAGCCAGTTCAGTCTCCAGATCAATAATATTATAGCCAATTTTACCGTTGGAACGATTAAGGAAATTGGCAATATTAACATGGTGTTTACCCAGAACTCCTGTCACGAAACCGATCATCCCCGGAACATCCTGATTAATGACTATCAGCCTTGTATGGGCATTGTCGCCCGGGATTGACTCGATGTTGGGGAAATTGACACTGTGACTGACATTACCATACCGAAGATAGGACGCTAACTCACCAACCGCCATACAGGCACAGTTCTCTTCGGACTCCTGGGTGGAAGCCCCAAGATGGGGAGTAATCAGTACTTTATCATTACCGATCACCGCAGGACTTGGAAAATCTGTAATAAAGGCCTCAAGATGTCCCGAATTCAGGGCATCAAGCACCGCCTGCTCATCAACCACCGGCCCGCGAGAATAATTGACCAGGATCGCGCCGGGACGCATGGAGGCAACAAACTCAGCATTGACCATTCCGCGAGTCGCGTCATTCAGGGGCAAATGGAGACTGACAATATCTGACTCTTTCAGGGTCGCTCGCATGGACCGGGTCACAGTCACCTCGGGCAGCAGGTTATGGACATTATCAATGGTGGGAGACGGGTCATACCCAAAGACCTTCATGTGGCGATGGATGCCGCCATTGGCCAGGCGCACACCGATCTGGCCCAGACCGATAACTCCGAGACTTTTGCCGGCAATCTCCACCCCACGAAAAGCGGATTTACGACGCTCCACCTCAGCTCCGACCTGATCACGGGGAATCTTGGCCAGACCATCACAAAAGGCAATGCCCTTATATATATTACGCAACCAGATGCCAATCATGGGGAAGACCAAATCAACTACGGCATTGGCGTTGGCACCGGGGGTATTGAAGACACAAATCCCCTTGGCAGTGGCCTCTTCAACATTAATATTGTTGGTTCCGGCACCGGCACGAGCCACGGTAAGCAGTGAGGGAAAGTCAGCAACATTTACAGGTGACGAACGAACAACAATTCCCTGCGGATCAGTTTCATCCGGCCCATACTGAAATCCATCATCAAACAGGGCCAACCCTTCCGGGGCAATAGCATTCATGATTTTGACGTTCACTGTATCCATATCTCACTCCTTGTTTTTAAAAAACAGTACCTGAAAGTCCTGCGCGGATCACCCGGCAAAAACGGACAAAATTTTCCTGCCCCACCCTACTCCCATCCGAGCCTGGAGACAACAAAAGATCACCGAATCACAATGCTAAAGAATCAAAAAACCAATCTCACGTCCATCAACGTTCATCACGGTGCGCCTTTCCAACTGTCAGATCCTTCCAGAAAAGTCACCTGCTGCCGTTTATTCAGGCCCTGATCACGCCCGGGCCCATAGGCCAGAACTCCATGTTCACCTGAACAGACATGGGCCAAAGAGAGCAGGACCTCTGCCGGGAAGCGGAAAAACATGGATTTTTTGAGAAAATGATTACGCCCGGCCCGATCATACACACCAAGCCACTCCGGCGGCAGAGAGACATATAACTCATCCCTGATGCGTTTCTGCCATTTCTCATCACCCACGGGTGCAAGACACGGCGGCAGGAAACGGTGTCCGCAGCACAGCCAGTCGTGACGAAGCAGATCAAGAAGCAGAGGAGCATCCCCACGGCCGCTGACCACCCCGGACAGCAAGTCGGTTAACAGCTCCTGGGTTGGGGCCCGACCAAACAGATTCCGGGCCAAAGAATGCTCCAACAGACCAAGAAAAAAGTCTGCCGGGTCTTCGTCCGTACTTCTGAGATAATCCCAAAATGAGGCAAAATAACGATTATTGACAAATCGTTCCACGCACTCGCAAAACCAGTATAATTCACTCAAGGCCCCATGGTCGAGCCAACGATTGGCCAGCACCGTATAGGGCGGCCAATCACAACAGATATAACCCTGATCTGCAGCCGTTGAGACAATGGGGGTGCCGGGTAACAGTTTCAAAATCCCCATCTGCACATACTGTGCCCCCAGGACAAAGACCTCACTGAATGAGCGGAGGAATGCATTCCTGTCCTCATACGGCAGGCCAAGGATCAAATCAACATGGAGGAAGATATTCTCCATGGCCGCCAGACGGCGCACGGTCTCACCTGCGACCGTGGAATCCATGGTCCGATTGATGGCCTGCAGGGTCGGTCCATTGGTGGACTGGATACCAATCTCAAACTGGAATCGACCGGCGGGTACTCTTGCCAAAAAACTAAACATCTCTTCACTGAAACGATCCGGGGCGATCTCAAAATGAAAGAGTGTATTACACTCCTGCTCCATCAGGAAATGCCAGATGGCCAGAGCCCGCTGCGGACGGTCATTAAATGTCCGATCAACAAAACGAAGGACTGCAGGTTGATGAACCAGAATCTGACCAAGCTCTTCAAAGACCTGATCCAGTTCCTTATGAAACACGCCCCGATCCTTGGCCGACAGGCAATAGCTGCAGGCAAAGGGACAACCGCGCGAGCTTTCGTAATAGATATTCCGATTGAGTAGATGGCTGCCAAAATCATTGGCGCGATAGGGAAAGTCCAGGACTCGCTTTTTCAAGGACCAAAACGATCCGTGGTATTCCGACTCCAAAACCCCAGCCTGCATAGCCGCAAAGAATTCTGCACCAAGCCCTTCAATATCACCGATAACAACGGTACACAGACCAGGTTCCAGACTGCGTCCCAACTCACTAGCCTGGGGGCCGCCCACCAACAACTTGCAGGCAGGCAGGCAAACAGCAAGATCACGGATCAGGGCTTCAACCCGTACAGAGTTCCAAACTGCCGCAGAAAAACAGATGTACTCGGGCTCCCCTGCGCTGAGTCGGAGTAAGGTCTCATAGTACGAGTCATTAATGGTCAGCTGACACAGTTCAATTCGGGCCTCAGGGCAATAACGCTCGATTTCATTACGTACATAAAAAAGAGCCAGACAGGAGTGGCTGAAGCGGGCATTGATACCAACGAGTTTAATCTGCATAAAAATAGGCCGGGAAGAAAAAGGATTGGTGAAAATCAGAGGACAGGAACCCTTATACAATAATACAATCCACTCAAACACGCATGATCTGAATCATAAACAGTTTACCCGGGCCACCTCTTCATTCAGCGAGGTTAAACAAACACACACGCCTTACAATGTAACTGCTGAACGTCAGGCATCAAAGAGAAGAAACTTGGTGGAATGGCTCAAGTAGGCTAAACTGATGACTACCCTGATGTTTGCCATGAAAAACTATATTACATCCGGAGACCACACCAAACCCTTCAAACTTACCCACATGATATCAAATAGATACCTGCTTTTTCACGTGTCTCGGCCCAGGATCATAATCCTCATTTTTTGACGTCTCCTTATATCCTACTCAAACCACTGCCATGGAGAAAGTCATGCATTACTCCTTTACTCCTCTCCCTCCCGCGATTCTACTGTTCAGTCTGATCTGTCTACTCGGTATATTTACAGCCCCCAGCCCTGGCCAATCCGCCCAGCCGCCGATCTGCAATCTGAAGGTCACCTTTGTCCCGGACAAACACCTGCTCAACGGAGTTGCCACCGTCGAGATCGGTGCCGGCCAGGGCCTGGCCCTGGTTCTCGACGGTCTCAACATCGACACAATCACTCTCCTCAACAATGGCCATGAAATTACTCTCCCCCAGCCACCAGCCACAACCCCCCTCGACCTGCCCAATGACCCTTTTGACCGCACCCTGACAATCCACTATCACATAATCATTCCCCCAGGCTCGCTCGACAATCTGCTGAACAGGCAGGGTATCACCCTGACAGACCGCTGGCATCCACTCCCCCTCAAGAAGATGCTCTTCAACCTGCACGTTCAACTGCCAAAGGGGTTTTCTGCAATCAGCGAAACTGATCAACTTCCCTTGAAGCAAGCAGGCGAAGTCAGATTCTCCTTCAGCCAGCCGGTTCATGCCATCCACCTGGCGGCCGGCCCCTATGTCGTGCGCGAGCTCAAAATCCGTGACGACCTGCGCATATCCAGCTGGTTTTTCAATGAAGACGCCACCTTAAGCGAGGCTTACCTGAAGAGTGCGGCCAGTCACATCCTGCAAATGGAGGCTTTGAGTCCATTTCCCTATGGCCATTACGCCATAGTCGCCAATCGTCTGCCCAGCGGACTGGGAATGCCGACCTTCACCCTTCTCGGTCAACAGGCACTGCGACTCCCCTTTATCAAGGATACAGCCACAGCCCTGAGACATGAAATTACCCATTCATGGTTCGGAAATGGAATCCATGTGGCCTCGGATTCCGGAAACTGGGCCGAAGGATTGACCTCATTTCTGGCAGAACTGAACTCCTGTGAAGATGCGGCCACTGCACAGGATCAACGAAAACAGGTCATCATCAACTATCTGAGCCATGTTCACCAGGGGACTGCCATCGCCCTGCAGGATTTTCATTCCCCCAGTCATCGCCAACCACTGGCCGATGCCGTGCGCGGTGTGGGGTATCAGCGTGGAGCCATGCTCTTTCACGAACTCAGACTCCGACTGGGCGAGACCCTTTTCAACCAGGGGCTGCGGCGCTTCATTGACAACCATCTTTACCAGTCGGCCTCCTGGCAGGATATTAAGAACGCATTTGCATCTGTCGCAGATGAAGACATCTCGCCCTTTTTTGAGCAATACCTCGAACGTCTCGACCTGCCCCGGATTTCAGCCTCAGAAATCGAAAATACCGCCATGGAAGGGAGAAGTCGTCTCAATTTTATTCTTGAGCAACATACAGAAACACCCTACGACATGGTTGTTCCGCTTATGGTTCGTACCGGCAACCAGGAACTCTACTTTCAACGCCGGATTAATCAAATTAAAACCGAAATCACCCTGCATCTCCCCGACCCGGCCACAGAACTGATCATCGACCCCGGGCATGATCTTCTGCGACATCTGGAGCGACGCGAACTTCCACCGGTTTTATCCCGTTTTTTGGGTGCCCCACAAAAAACAGTCATTGTCAGTGACGGGCAGTGGCAACGCTTCGCCCCTCTGCTGGATCATTTCAGCAATGATCAGTGGAATATCATTTCGGCCGCCGTGGCCACCAACAGAGAACTCAGCAATCCCGCCCTGCTCTTCCTTGGGAGCGACAACTCCGCCTATCGCTCACTCTTTGGCCCGCCCGCACCTCTGACTGATGGTTTCACCTTAAATGTGCGGCAGCACCCGCTTCAGCCCACAGGTATTACTGTTATCGTAGACAGTCAATCAATCGACGAAACTCGCGCCGCCACAAACAAGCTTTCCCATTATGGCCGCTACTCCCACCTCTCCTTCAACCAGGGTCGCAACGCCAATAAAAGCATTCAGCCAACTGAAAACGGTATCCATTTTATACTTGAACCTGAGCCCACAGGCACACCGATCATCCAATACTCGCTTCAGGACATATTGAATGACCTGGTCCGTAACCGCATTGTCTATGTGGGGGAACGACACGACTCCATGGCCGATCACCGGCTCCAATTCCGCATCATTCAAGGCTTGCACCGCCTGGACCCGAATCTCATCATCGGCATGGAGATGTTTCCCCAATCAAGCCAGCCGGCCTTAAATGATTACATCCAGGGGAGGACAACTGAACGGGAATTTCTCAAGGCCTCCCGATACTTTGAGGTATGGGGCTATGACTGGCGTTTTTATCGCGAAATCTTCAACTTTGCCCGCCGGCACCAAATCCCTGTCATGGGCCTCAATCTTGAACGCTCGATTGTCAGCCAACTGTTTAAAGATGGACACACTGATCATCTGAGCCCTGAAATCCACCAGGCACTACCAGCTGATCGAGATCTCAGTCTGCCCGGTTACGGTGAACGACTTCAATTTATCTTTGGTATGCACAACCAAGGCAGCGGGAATTTCTCCGGTTTCATTCAATCTCAAGGATTATGGGACGAGACCATGGCCCAGATCATCAGTGACACTCTGACAGACATGCCCGCACGCAAAATGGTGGTTCTGGCCGGCTCGCAGCACACTCGTCCCGACTCGGGAATCCCCCCCCGGGTGGCCCGGCAAATCAATGTTTCCCAGGCCACAGTCATCAACCTCCCCAGCCCCCCTCCGGTCGAGCTGAAGGGATTCACCGACTACATTATGTTCACTGAACCCATTGCCCTCAAACCAAGCGGGAAAATCGGAATCACTCTGGAGCAGAACAAGGATGGTGCAGGACTGATCATCAGGGAACTGAGCCCTCAAGGCAAGGCCAAAGAGGTTTTCGTAACTAATATGCGTTACCATTTCATGATATT
>JACKQG010003662.1_pt1 | contig 18593 bp, 15 predicted proteins | sample 8237621 | NCBI WGS metagenome assembly JACKQG01 (sample SAMN15677084, study PRJNA649215) | marine metagenome | biome: marine; feature: Black Sea; material: saline water; isolation source: suspended particulate matter (SPM) from the Black Sea western gyre | collected 2013-06-09/2013-06-10 | depth... | reverse complement strand
GGGTAGGGGTGAAAGGCTAATCAAACTAAGAGATAGCTCGTACTCCCCGAAATGCCTTTAGGGGCAGCCTCGGAGTAGAGTGTCATAGAGGTAGAGCTACTGATTGGACTAGGGGGCTTCACCGCCTACCAAATCCTGACAAACTCCGAATACTATGACATATATCCGGGAGTGAGCGCATGGGTGCTAAGGTCCGTGCGCGAGAGGGAAACAACCCAGACCATCAGCTAAGGTCCCTAAATATATGCTAAGTTGATCTAACGAAGTCTGATTGCTTTGACAGCTAGGATGTTGGCTTGGAAGCAGCCATTCATTTAAAGAGTGCGTAACAGCTCACTAGTCGAGCGATCGGGCATGGATGATAATCGGGCATTAAGCATATTACCGAAGCTATGGATTCCCCGTTTACGGGGAGTTGTAGGGGAGCATTCCAGTTACTGCGAAGGTGTACCGGAAGGTATGCTGGAGTGTCTGGAAAAGAATATGTAGGCATAAGTAACGATAATGCGGGTGAGAAACCCGCACACCGAAAGACTAAGGTTTCCTGATCAACGCTAATCGGATCAGGGTTAGTCGGGACCTAAGATTAACCCGAAAGGGGATATCGATGGATAATAGGTTAATATTCCTATACTGGCATTTACTGCGATGGGGTGACGAAGGAGTGACAGGTCTGCGTACTGACGGAATAGTACGTTGAAGGATGTAGGTATACGTTCGGCAGGAAAATCCGCCAAATGTGCTGAAACCCGATAGTACCGTGAGTCTTCGGACAAGCGGATAATGACCGTAATCAGACTTCCAAGAAAAACCTCTAAGCTTCAGGTATATGCCACCCGTACCATAAACCGACACAGGTGGTCGAGGAGAGAATCCAAAGGTGCTCGAGTGAATCATGGCTAAGGAACTAGGCAAATTAGTCCTGTAACTTCGGAAGAAAGGACCCCCCGAGTAATCGGGGGCGCAGAGAAATGGCCCAGGCGACTGTTTATCAAAAACACAAGGCTTTGCTAAATTTAATGATGACGTATAAGGCCTGACACCTGCCCGGTGCTGGAAGGTTAAGAGGAGGGCTTATCACGCCTTTGGCGTGAGAAGGTCTGAATTGAAGCCCCAGTAAACGGCGGCCGTAACTATAACGGTCCTAAGGTAGCGAAATTCCTTGTCGGGTAAGTTCCGACCTGCACGAATGGTGTAACGATCTGGGCACTGTCTCAGCCATGAGCTCGGTGAAATTGTAGTTCCGGTGAAGATGCCGGATACCCGCAACGGGACGGAAAGACCCCGTGAACCTTCACTACAGCTTTACATTGACTTTGGGTAAACGATGTGTAGGATAGGTGGGAGACTGTGAAGCGGGGGCGCTAGCCTTCGTGGAGTCAACCTTGAAATACCACCCTTCGTTTATCTGAAGCCTAACCCCGCTCAACGGGGAACAGTGTATGGTGGGTAGTTTGACTGGGGTGGTCGCCTCCAAAAGAGTAACGGAGGCTTTCAAAGGTACCCTCAGCATGCTTGGTAACCATGCGCAGAGTGCAATAACATAAGGGTGCTTGACTGTGAGACTTACAAGTCGACCAGGTAGGAAACTAGGATATAGTGATCCGGTGGTTCCGTATGGAAGGGCCATCGCTCAAAGGATAAAAGGTACTCCGGGGATAACAGGCTGATCACTCCCAAGAGCTCACATCGACGGAGTGGTTTGGCACCTCGATGTCGGCTCGTCACATCCTGGGGCTGGAGAAGGTCCCAAGGGTTGGGCTGTTCGCCCATTAAAGTGGCACGCGAGCTGGGTTCAGAACGTCGCGAGACAGTTCGGTCCCTATCTGTTGTGGGCGTTGGAAGTTTGAAGTCACCTGACTCTAGTACGAGAGGACCGAGTTGGACGAACCTCTAGTGTATCTGTTGTGGTGCCAACTGCATCGCAGAGTAGCTACGTTCGGATGAGATAAGCGCTGAAAGCATCTAAGCACGAAACTCAGACTAAGATGAGACTTCCTTTAAGGGTCGTTCAAGACTAGGACGTTGATAGGCTGCAGGTCTAAAGACAGTAATGTCAAAGCCGAGCAGTACTAATTACCCGTAAACTTTCTTCTTGCGAAGACGCATTGCGTCTCTATGGTGTTGATTTGAAGATTTTGGTTGTGTTTTCTTTCATATATTGTCATAACGTATAGTATGGGCGACCTGGCAGGTCGCCCCTGCAAACGGTTTTACGGTGACTATAGCAGTGGTGTTCACCTCTTCCCATTCCGAACAGAGTCGTTAAGCCCACTTACGCAGATGGTACTGCTATACCAAGCGGAAGAGTATGTCGTTGCCGATTTTTTCTAGACCCCGGACTTATGTCCGGGGTTTTTTTTTCCTGAAAAGAGAAAACAATATTTTCGCGGGTAATTCGTACTTTTATAGGCAATTTGAGTCTCATATGTACAAACTTCTCACTCCTTTTTTCATTTTTCTCTTTTGCTCCTTGTCAACCTTTGCACAGATTGCACAACCTGACTCAGTTCCTGTCCCTGTTCCTGATCCTGATCCCGTTCCTATAGACTCTGCAAAAATCTCTTTCTTTTACCATGACGTTGGCCGGACAGGTAGTTTGACACTGCACGCCCTCGATACATCGATTTATGGATTCCAAAACTACGACCTGTTAACAAAATACAACGCCTTTTACGCAACACTGGGTAATATCGGATCCGCCTACAACAACCTGATGCCCTATCCCTTCTGGCAACGCAGCGGGTTTGACTATGGGATTCATACATTCGACAACTATCTTTACCAGAATGATAGTGTCAAATATTACCGGGTGGTAAAAACCTATACAGAGCTGGAGTATGTTCAGGGGGCTCACAAAGAGCTGAATTTCATTGCAAGATTCAGCCGTAATCTCTGGAAAAGCCTGAATCTGGGGTTCGATTTTCACGTTTCCAACGCTCCGGGAGCCTACCTGAGACAGAAAACAAACAGGATCAATTTCGTCCTTACAGCCCAGTTCTTCTCTAAAACAAAGCGGTACGGTGTGATTGCCAACTTCCTTATCAACCGGATAAAGAATGAAGAGAATGGTGGTATTAAAAAAGACAGCCTCTTTGAAGAAAATATCGAAAAAAACAGGCAGGTCATCCCGGTCAATCTGCAAGCTGCAAAGAACAGGGTGAAAGAGTCTGGGTTTTATATGAAACATTTTTTCGACCTGACCCATCAAGATCCACAACGCCCCGATTCATTGATCAAACAAGGGAAACGTTTAGACTTTGGGCGGATTATGTATTCATTTCAGTACAATCGCAAGACATTCAACTTTCTGGATAGCGATATCGACACTGGTTTTTTCCGGAACAACCACCTCATCGATACCCTGAACACGCGTGATTCCATCACTGTCCAGAAGATCATCAACGAAATCAGCTGGACCAATCCCAGTCGCAATCCGAAAAAGAGATTCCGAATCCTGCAACTCGAAGGAAAGCTCAAATACCAGTATATAGAAATAACCAACCACTCCCTGAAACGATACATTAACCAGGTTATCCCTTCCGGATGGGCCTCATTTCGTCCGTTTAAGACCCTTAGCGTAGAAGCTTACGTTGACTATGTACTTGGCGATTACAATGAAGGCGATTTAAGTGGGATGGTTCGCATCAGTCAGGTATTAGGCAGAGAGGGAAAGAATGCGGGAACGATCAGCCTTCTTGGTCATTACAAATACCAAAAACCGGGCTGGTTTTATGAACATTACCTGGGCAATAACTTCGTCTGGGATACAACCTGGTACCGACAGGGACTCATTTCCGCATCTGCTATATATCACTACAAATTTCTGACTCTTGGAGGGAGTATGAGCCGGCTTACTAACTTTGTTTATCTCGATTCACTGGCCATGCCAGCTCAGGAAACTGATGGGATCGGATATATCTGTGCCTGGCTGAACACCGACATCGACCTCTGGCGATTCAAATTCAAAGGACAATTTGCCTACCAGACCGTTCAGGGATCCAACGTAATCCGTGTCCCTGCCTTTATGGGAAACCTGACAATCTACTTCACGCAATCACTTTTCAAAGGCACTGCCTTGATTCAGCCCGGTCTGAACTTCTTTTACAACACATCCTATGGTGCTGAAAGCTATATGCCAGCCACACGAATGTTCTTCCTGCAGGATAAGCGTGAAATAGGCAACTACGTTTACATGGATGTCTTTTTAAATGTGAAGATCCAGCGTGCCCGCATCTATGTCACATACTCCCACTTTAACGCTTCCTTCATGGGACGCAACTACTATATGGTGCCAAATTATCCAATGCCAGATGCCGCCTTCAAATTCGGCTTGAGCTGGCGGTTTTATGACTAAACTCAACAATGCATCTATGCAGAAATGAAGGAATGCCGGGACTAGTAATATCAGTCTCTCTTCTACTTGAATTTTGTGCCTTAAGCTTGAACCCACAGAAAAATGACCCAATAAATTAGTGTTAATGGTTAAAAATCACATATATTTGCGCTTAATAAACTAATATTCCCAGAGATGGATCCGACTAAACCTGCCAAAACCTAGGAGCTTTCAATACTACTGGTGGACGATCAAGAGCCAAATATCTTGACCCTGAAAGGACTGTTGGTTGAGAAGGGGTATAAGATCCTGACAGCAACTAATGGGCCTTCAGCACTAAAGATCGCAGAATCCAGTCAGCCCGATTTGATCCTCCTTGATATTAAAATGCCTGAGATGGATGGATTCGAAGTTTGCAAACGACTAAAATCGAGCAAAGAGACTTTCCAGATCCCGGTGATCTTCCTGACTGTCCTGGGCCAGACACGCGACGTTGTGAAAGGACTTGAACTGGGAGCCGAAGATTATGTGTCGAAACCCTTTAAACCTGCAGAATTGCTGGCCAGAGTTAGAACTCATCTTCACTTAAAATTGATAAAAGATGAATTAGGACAGAAGAACCAGTCAATGGCTGAAAAGAATGATGAGTTGCTTTTGTTGAACACCACAAAAGACAAACTACTCTCTATCATAAGTCACGACCTGCGTGCCCCAATGGGAACACTTAAAGAGATCCTCGATTTCATCATGGAGCATTACGAGGACCTGGACCAACATAAGTTGCATGAATCATTGGAGAGTATCCGCGATAGCATTGAGTCCTCCTTTACCCTGGTGGAGAATCTTCTTTTCTGGGCACGAAACCAACGGGGTGATATTTCGTATGAGCCAGCCATGAAAGATGTGAAGAAGATCATAGCAGAGTCAATCAAACTGATGACAGCCAGCGCCACGGCTAAGAACATTAAATTGAAAAGCAATTTTTTAGCGACTGGAAAAGCCTTCTTTGATTCCAATATGATCAGCGTTGTGATCCGGAACCTGATCAACAATGCAATTAAATTCACCCGGGAAGGAGGAAACATAGTCATCACTGTGAAAGATTACCAGAAGGATCCTGAGAATTTATTGCTGGTAGAGGTAAAAGATAACGGGATTGGGATGAATCCCAATGATCTAAACATCATCTTCAGTGACGGAACCACCCGAGCCAAATCGGGTTCAGGCCTGGAGAAAGGGAGTGGACTGGGGCTCAAACTCTGCCGGGAGTTTGTTGAGAGAAATGGCGGTAAGACCTGGGCTGAAAGCAAACCTGGAAAAGGGAGTATATTCTACTTCACCCTGCCAAAGGAAGCAATTTAATTCCGAAATTCGTTAAGCGTTATTTACCCATCTACAGCAGGAGAGTTGAGCAAATCCCCTTTAGGGAATTTAGTGGTAAAATCAAAAATCGGCAATTCGAAAATCGTACATTGAAATGTGGACTTGTCAAACCTGTCATCGGTCATTCAAGAATAAGAACCAGGATCACAGTTGCAGGGTGATACCACTCAGGGAGCATTTCAGAGGGAAACCAGTGGAGCTGGAGAAGATTGTGATGAAGATTCTTGAAGAAGTTCAATCTTTCGGAGAGGTCCAGGTCTCATCAGTGAAGAGCGCAATCCTGGTAGCAGTTGAGAGTACATTCCTGGCGTTGAAAGTCAAAAAAGACAGAGTGGACATTGAATTTGTGTTGGATGAAGAGCTGGATGGTTTTCCGGTTTATAAAGTATTCCGGGTATCAAAAAACCGGATGGCGCATTTTGTGACAGTAGGGAATATAGAGGAGGTGGATGACCATTTACTCGGTTTGATAAGGCAGGCGTATGGTGTGGTGACATGTTGAAAGCATTTCATTTTACCTGAGTACATTACAGCAATGCAATAGTTGGAATGTTTGCAGTCAGAGCGTGTAATCTCTCCTGATTTCAGCTTGTTGATGAATGCCGGATCGTTGATTAACGCCCGGGCGATCTGAACAAATTCAAATCCTTTCCCCAGCACCTCCCCGATCTTTTCCAGAGAAACAAGTCCACCGACATAGATTAACGGAAGGGTCAAAGCATCCCGAACCTTCAGGGCATCTTCAAGAAAATAGCCTTCCGAAAAAGGCTCCGGCTTCATCAACATCGATCCGAACCACTTCAGCATTGGTTTCATCCACTTATCTTTTTTCAGGGCTGCCGCCATCACATCCACCGGCATCCTGCCACGCATCACATGCATCGGGGCTTTACTGACAAATCCACCGCTCAGTACCAGGCCATGGACACCTTCTGATTCCAGTAGACGGGCAACTTCAATCGACTCATCCATCTCCATCCCGCCATGGAAACCGTCCCGGAGGTTCATTTTCACAACCACAGTGATATCCTTTCCTGCTGCTTTCATTACCTCCTGAATCACCTCCCGCATAAACCGCGTGCGGTTTTCAAATGATTCACCGTACTCGTCTTTTCTTTTATTCGTGTAAAGAGAGAGAAACTGACTTATCAAATACCCGTGGCCGGCATGCACCTCTACCCCATCAAATCCCGCTTCCCGCGACAGATTTACTGCTCGGCCAAAGTCAGTTACAACAGATTTGATCTCTTCCCTGGTCATGGTTTTTGGCCAAGTAGGGCCATAGAGATTGAACTTTCCTGAAGGAGCGAAACAGAGACCCCCTGAAACAGATTTTTTCGCCATCAACCCGCAATGCCCGATTTGAATGGCCGCAAAAGATCCCTCTGCGTGTACAGCATCTGTTAACTTTTTCAACCCGGGAACAGCCTCTTTCCTCAGCCACAATTGGTGATCAAAGGATAATCCACTTTGGGATACAGCTGCATAAGCCACCGTGGTCATAGCGACTCCGCCGGCAGAGACCGCCCGGTGATAATCGATCAGGTCATCGGAAACCATGTGCCCGGGAGACATTCCTTCAAAAGCAGCAGCCCGGATAGAGCGGTTCCTGAGAGTCAATGGACCCAGTTTTGCCGGAGTAAAAAGAGGAGTGTCCATGTATATCAGTCCGATTTAGAGAGTTGGAAGTAAACGAATTTATAACTTTTTTCATTTTTTTCTTGCAAATCGGGAATTGTTATTTATCTTTGTTTTTAATTAGTCTAAATTAATTTTAAAAATACAACCATGAAAACATATACAACTTTTATCTCCGCCCTGCTGTTGCTGGCGGTTTCAATGGTTGTCAACATCGCTTCAGCAACCGTTCATACTATACTTGTTGGCAACTTTTATTTTAATCCTTCAGTAATCACTGATGTGCAGGTGGGTGATACAATCAAATGGCAATGGGTAGAAGGAAGTCACACAACCACATCTACAACGATTCCGGCAGGTGCAGCAAGCTGGGACTCACCGATAACCAGTGGAAACCAGGTATTTGAATACAAAGTTACCGTTTCCGGATCCTATGATTATAAATGTACACCTCATTCATCGATTCAAACGGGTTCGTTTACCGCTGTTAGTATACCACTGTTTTTAGTGGTAACTCCTGATAATCAGCAAGTGACATTTCCAGCGGGTACCACCACATTTGATGTGGAATCCAATACAGATTGGATCGCGATCAGTGATCGCACCTGGTGCACAGTTACACCATCAGGGTCGGGTAACGGAACCATCGTAGCTACTTTTGAAGAAAATCCTTCAGCTACTCCTCGTACCGCATGGATTAATATATCTGGTATCGGAACCATGAATGATCTTGTATCCGTTTCGCAGGATGGATCCAGTGTAGGGGTAGATTCAAAAGAAGAAATCTCTTTCCGGATCTACCCGAACCCGACATCAGGTGTTTTCAACCTGGTTCCCGGACAGGTACCTGACATCAATATGGAGCTCTTTGTGCTGGATTTAACCGGCAAAACATTGCATTCAGAGAGGCTATCGGGTAACACCAGCTACCGTCTGGATATCAGTAGTTTTCCAGAAGGAGTCTATTTTGTGAGGATGAACGACGGGGAAACTAGTGTAACTAAACGGGTTGTAAAATCCAACTAACCTGGGTCAGTGTTTGATCACACGTACCACAATAGATTTAAAAAAGGGCGTTTTGCTACGTGGATCTGTAGTTGAAGGAACAATCAGGTTCCCCTCGGGGTAATAGGTTGCAACGTTCCCAGCAGTAATATTGAATGGACGCGCTTTTAGCCCTTCCATTGACATGAAACTCCCGGTTTCGTTTTATATGCCTGATCTCCTCAAAACCAGGAATGATCTCTGAGATAGTTTTCCGAATCTCCTCATGATCTTTGAACCTGGAAAAATTTATCGATTCTTTTCCAAGAACGTTAACAGCAATATCACAAATGATATCTACCTCTGATCGAACATGACTAAGCCTGACGATCCCGCCATCGCTTAACCTGACAAAGTTGAACATCGATTCCTGTGTCGTAACCTGTTTCTCTTCATCCCTGACCGCTGCAGGCAGAATGACTACCTCCTGCCCTACTCCATGCACATGCCCCTGATTTAATGTGGTGGCAATATATGTTTTGAATGGAATTTGGTCCAATGCCTTCTCAGCAAACCGGCTATCTGGATTAGAAGCATAAAGATTGCCTCCCATCATTAATGCGAACGTGATCCTGTCTTCCATAGCAGCATGCATACACGACATCGTATCCAACCCTTCTGTAGCAGGCAACCTGACATGGAAAAGCGTTTCGATATTCCTGACAATTGTTGGTTGCAGCGAAGGGGTCATGCCAACTGATCCGACTCCCTGCACATTGCTATGGCCACGGATAGGCATCAATCCGGCCCCCTCTTTCCCCACCATGCCACGAAGCAGTGCCAGGTTGACAATAGACTCAATATTTTCAACTCCATGTGTATGTTGGGTAATACCCATCGCCCAACCAAAGATCGATTTTGAAGAATGCCTGAATAGGGATGCAACCTCTCTTATCTTAGTTTCAGGTACGCCTGATTTCCAGGTAATTTCATCCCATGAAACAGTTTGGACTTCATTCCTGAATGACTCGAAATGATTTGTGTGAGCCGCAATGAAACGCTTCTCATCTCCTCCCGCTTCCAATACAGCCTTGCAAACTCCCTGAATGAACGCTACATCCCCGCCAATATGAGGTTGAATATATTGTGAAGCGATCGGAGATCCACCTGCCATCATAGAGCGAAGGTCGTTGGGTAATGCAAAACGAATGAGCCCTGGTTCCCTGATGGGATTTACGATTATTACTTGTCCTCCCCGGCGGCGGCACTTGATCAATTCCTTGAGAAGTCTCGGGTGATTTGATGCCGGATTCGCGCCAAAAATGAAGATCAGGTCGGCTTGTTTCACATCAGTCAACTCAACTGTGGCAGTCCCGGTACCAATAGTCGACTTCAGCGCGACCCCTGTAGCCTGGTGACAATACATGGCGCAGTTGGTAATGTTGTTGGTGCCAAACAATCTGCCAAAGAGTTGCAAGAGGAATGCAGCTTCGTTGGAAGTACGTCCTGAACTGTAAAAGAAAGTTGATGAGGGATCTGTAGTTCGCAAACGTCCGCTGATTACCGAAATGGCTTCATCCCATGAAACAGGTGAATAATGCGTGTCACCCTGTTTTTTATAAAGTGGGGTATTCAACCGGCCCATCCGTTCCAGAGATCTTGGAGTGAGTGCCCGCATACCGGCAATGCTTGTCCGGCGGAAGAACTCGGATGGAATCTCTGGTTGGATATCAGTCAGTTGAGCCTGGATCCCTTTTTTACACACTTCAGGGAAGTCTCCCGTTTCATTTCTCATGGCGCCATCCACTCCACCCATTCCAACAGCGCAAGTCTTGCAGCTATTCCGGGATAAGAGCGTACGTATCAACTTGATGGGACCAACCTGCCTGGCGACACCCATTGAATATTTGATGGAAGAAAAACCTCCTGTAACTTTCATTTCGTATTCAGGTTCATCATGCCAGATCCCTTTGTTTCTTGATCTCTTCATAGGCTACGCTGATCTGCTGAAATTTTTCCGTCGCAGCCTTTTTGATGTTGTCACCCAGGTGAGCTACTTTATCCGGATGATGCTTTTTTGCCATCTCACGGTATGCTTTTTTCACTTCGTTATCCGTAACGTTTTTGGTAATCTCCAGAACATCGTAAGCCCAGTTCTGATTCTTCACAAACATGGCGTGAATTGAATAGTAATCGGCATTCGACACACCCATATATCCGGAGATTATTTCAATCACAGCTACCTCTTCCGGATGATATAAGCCATCGGCGGCAGCAATACCAAAGAGAAAATGAACTAATTGAAGCTTCGATGAGTCATCCATAAATTGTCCAACCTGAGCACTTACCTCTCTCACATCAATATCCTGTTTCAGGATCTCACCCAACATCTGAACAAGCTTTTGGCCTTCTACCTCGCCAAAATTCTGATAATAGAATCTCTTGACATACTCTAACTCAGATTTCATCACTTTCTGGTCAGCTTTCATGACCGCTGCTGAAAGGACAAGAAGACTCATTGCGAAATCACCACGCGGCGTACCCCTGTAAGCAAATTGGCCTGAGCCCATGCCTTCAAACATCGATCCGAGTGCAAACCCAAGAATAGCACCTATCGGCCCTCCAAACGCCCAACCCAGACCTCCTCCGATCCATTTCCCATACCCTCTCCGCTTCCGCGTAAATCGGGGATCCTTATCGGAACCCTGTTGGTTTGAACCGCTTTGCTGATCTTCTTCATCTGAAGATTTTTTCCGCATACTAAACAGCGCATAGACAAGAATTCCAACTACAACCAGAATGATAATTGTTGACAAATTCATATCATTAATTCATTAGTGAATATTTTCAGAAAGAGGCAAGTTAAACTCCTCTTCTATAGTAATTCCCATCTCTTTCAAGCGAACGAGGATCGGTGTATAGATCTCCGGGATGACAGGAATATGAACACCAGTGGCGGTTATTTTTCCATCCAGAATCATCTCCACCCCAATCGCCGCCGGTAAGGCCACAGTTCGTGCTACAGATGTGTCTTCACCAGGGATTCCGAAATCAATCATCCTTGACCGGATCACCTCCTTCCGGTCATCAGAATAACCGGCCAGAAAGGTATGTTGCAGTACGATCATATCCCGTTCATCATCTTTCAGGCTCATCTTCCGGATCATCAGGTCAGATACCACATCGAAGGGCGATGCCATCCCCCGGTTGATTGGGATGTCGTCAAAAAGCCCGAGCCACTTGAGTGCATGGTGAACTGGTGAGCTGGTGAGCTGGTGAACTGGTGAACTGGTGAGTTGGTGATTGATAAAATCCGCATAGGTCATTCCGGTCATGTCAATTGGATCGTATGAGAAAAGATTCAGTTGCTTCATCTCATCCAGGATCTCACACCATCCCTGGTTACGGAATGTACCCCGGTACATCGTTTGCACCTCCGGAATCCCATATAGATCGATGTATACCAGAGAGTCCCTGTTGGGGTATACCTCCAGGATTCCGGCGCGAGGACATTCAACGATAAATGGATTTTTGAACAGATCAATTGTGGGAACATTTACTGCTTTGCCATGCCGAAGGTATACTCCATCGCTGTTGCCGGCCATCAACACCCCTTTCGGGCTCCATGTAAACTTATACCCAAAGGGATTGTCTGACGCTTCCGGTGCCGGCAGGGCTCCGCAAAAGGAGTAGAACTCCAACACAGCACCCTCCTTTTCATGAATGTAATCAATGATCCGCATGGCTGACATATGGTCGATACCGGGATCCAACCCAAGTTCGTTTAATAAAATCACACCAGCCTCCCTGGCTGCTTCATCCAGCGCATTCATCTCCGGTTTAACATAGGAGGTAGTCACCATGCTCTTCCTGTATTTCAGGCAAAGGGTAGCTACCCCAATATGAAATCCAAAAGGCAGCAGGCTCACAGTAATATCATGACCGGCAATCATTTCAGCCAGCATTTTCTCATCCGAGGCATCCCAATCGATCGACTCGCCGTTGGGATGTCTGTTAATCATCTCTTGAGCACGGTCGGGTGTGTTAGAAGCAACAGTCAGGTGATAATTCCTGTCGAGGAGATACCGGATAATGGGTTGGGCAACAAGGCCGGAGCCTAAGATCAAAACTTTTTTCATGTCGGTTAGTTGTTTGAGTATGGGACGTGAGGCGTGAATCTTTTAGTAAAAGGTATTATTGCTATTTGATGTTGGATGTTTGATATTTGATATTTCCTTTAGTTCGTGTATTTTTCCAGATATTTATAGTCCGGAGTCAGTTCTCCGTTCAGCAGGATCAGTCCTTTTTTGATCGCCCGTGGCAGATTCAGGTTATCATAACTTCTACTGAAATCGGTTTCAGCGATTGATTTGACAAAGTTGATCAGCACATCGCCAAAACTCTCCGACGCATCCCGGGGGAGCTCAGCCGGCAGGATGTCGACAGCCATTAACAACAATCCCTCTTTGTCGTGGCCGTCGCTGATAGTTTCTGTCTCAGGATCGTATATATAAATCGGCCGTTCGATGGTAGCCGGTTTGAGAGCACATTCGACTGAGCCTTCCACGTCGATACTGATATCTCCAATGACTGTCAGTTTCGGACGCCCGCTTGCAAATAATTTTTTCACTGCTTTTTTGGTTACCAGACGTGGGTACTTCGGATCCCAGTATACACAATTGATCAGCATCGAAACGGAGGGAAGGTATTGTTCGAATTTACTCCGGTAGTTCTCCGGGTGAGTATAATAATCCTGAAGTTCAAATGGTTGGCCGTCGACACGCTCTACCATGTCCTCCTCTTTGAAGACCACTTTATAGATCAGATTATCGGGCAGTTTCTTTCGGTCATGGAGAGTCAGAAGTTTCTCCGGTGTGATCTCTTTCACCGGAAGCCAGCTCAGGATCTCCTGTGCTCCTTGCGAAACATTCCCGTATCCCGTAAATGCAACGACGAAAGGACGAAGTTCTGACGGGATTCCTTTTTCTGCGATCGCTCGTCCGACATCAGAAATCGCCTCTTTGGCCTCCTTCAGGGAGTCATAATCTTTCGCTTGTTTCAGGTTCGTGAATTCGGTATCAAAGCCATAATCCTTCAGACGTAAACCCAATGACCATAAGGAATTTATCAGGCCTGCAAGGCCTGCATAACGTCCAAAAAAAATGAGTCGATTATCTTGCTCATCCACCACCTTTTCATACTCGATCAGGTTGCACTTCAATTCCATCATGCGTTTGAGCATCGGCATGTTATACGATTGGCCTTTGATGACATGTGAGAAAAAGACATAGGTTTTTTTAGGCTCAAAGAAATCGTCCGGGATCTCTTTCACTCCAAAGATCACATCGCAATTCTTCAGATCACTGGAAATTTTTGCTCCGGCTTCCCGGTACTCTTTATCCGTAAAAATCCGTTTGTCAGAAGTCTGAACCACGATATCCAGTTTCTCCTGATCAGTAAGTTTTTTCACATGTTCTGGCGTCAACGGAGCCCGCCGTTCCATCGCGTATTTATCTTCGTGACGGATGCCAATGAATTTGGTCATGGATCAAGTAGTTTTTAGTACCCGGCAAAAGTAGAAAAAGGGGTTGAGATTTCAAACAAACTGGATGCTGGATTCTGGATGCTGGATGACTGGATACTGGATGCTGGATGCTGGATGGCTGGATGATTGTTTAGTTTTGATGAAGTATTACTCGGCCCTACAAAAGTCCGGCGTTCTTCAGGATCTCGAAAAGTTTTGGCTGGGTTTTTGAATAATCCACCAGAACGGTTAAAATTCTCTGATCCTGTTTCTTCAGTGGCGCCAGGGAGAGTTTTCGATCCCAGAAGGCAAAGCCAAAAACACTGATCATCATCGTGGTAAAGATCCCAATGATAGCCCAGAGGAAATTGAAAAGTTGATCGAAACGTTTATCCATCGCTTCAAAGCGGGTATTCATATCTGATCTTAACCCATTAACTTTTGAGTCAATCGTTGCATCCAAGCCTCCAAAAACAGCATCAATTTTTGCATCCAGGGCTTCGACCTTCTGCTCTGTCCTGATGATCCGATCGCGGTCGGAAAGGGTAAATGGAATCTCCTTTGTTTCTGCTTTCACCAAAACAGGAAGAAAAAACAATACGATCCCGATAAATTTCTTCAGTGTTCTCATTTTTTTCACGGATTAAAGTTCAATGCTTAATCCGGTTATTAGTGCAAAGGTAATATAGTTTTGGTAAAAAAGTTTTTAACAAGGCGGATGTTATAACGTTCATCTCGAATGATGACCAGAAATTGTCAATCCCTTCCCTATCTCGTAGGCATCTCCCACCTTCTCTCCCAGGCTCCAGTATTCCCTGACCCCTGAGTAGTAGATCAATGGGTTGACAGCACGGATATCAAGAGTACCTGGGTCATGTTGGTCGCCGAGATGATCTGTATCGATGTGGGTCTCCAGGATCTCTCCGACGAAGTGGTTAGTAGGCCCAACCATGTTTGATTCAACCAACCGACATTCGAGGTTGACCGGGCACTCTTTGATGATGGGTGATTCTATGTATGTAGATGGCAATTTGGTGAACCCGGTTGCCTTGAATTTATCCACTTCCCTTCCTGAAGTGATCCCGCAGAAATCCGCCTCTTTCATGATATCGACTGTAGCGATATTTACAGTGAAATTCATATTTGCCCTGATCTGCTCTCCAGAATATCCCCTTGTGCCAACCGCGATCCCAAGCGTTGGCGATTTTCCGGTATGCATGGTAATCCAGGCAATAGTGATGATGTTTGCTTTTGTCATATTCCCGGTCACAACAAGTACTGTGGGCAATGGGAATAACATTCTTTGCGGACCGAATGTGGTCTTCATGTTGATCAGTTTTAATTTGATTTCACAAATCCCGAATTACATTTATAATGATGATTGCAAATAGCTTCACTTTATCTATCGGCCTCTCTTTAATTTTTCGATGCGAGATGCTTATGGGATTACGTGGATTGGCTGGAAAACCGACTTATTTTTTTTCTGAGATTTTGAAATTCTGCGAGATCAGGGATTTCAGCAGTGGTACTCCTCCCAGTTCGGCACCGGCAAAATCCATCAGTACGATGCCACAGGGATTGCTTTTGTGATATCCTTCGAGCCAGTAATAAACATGGGGATTCATATACTCAGCAACACCCTTTGGCCCGTGCCAGATCTCCCATCCGCTCATAAAGTTAAAGTACAGGTTAAAGTCCCAATCGATCTGTGATTGGTCTCTGCACTCGTTGATCAAAGATTTTACCTGATTGAATTTCTCTGACTTATGGACCCAATCCAGCTTGTAATGGTCCTGTACCCAGTAGCTTATATACCCGTAATCGGAGGAATAATATTTAGTGTTATCCGGCCAGTTCAGATAGAGTCCATGAAACTGTTCAGCTTCTTCAAGTGAGATAAGCCAAAGTTTCTTTCTGCATTGGCCCAGGGTTGGCAATTGAACGTACTGGGTATGGGGATTGAAATCCAGGATCCGGTCTGCCGGAAAATTCGCGGCGTTAAGATCTACCTCGACCCAGGCCCAGAATTCATCAGCGCTGATACTGGAGTGATTCTGTCTCACCATAAAGATGAGCGTCTCGGTGTGATAGGTATTCAGAAATTCCAGGGCATCTTCCAGGATGTCCTTAAAGTTCTGGTGGAGGTAAATGTTTTTATGATATAATCCTAATCCGTTGGGGTTATGACTGATATCATATCCCAGCCGCAAATCAAAATACCGGACACCAAGGTGCATCTGGTCTTTGATATTGTATTTCTGTGTACAATACAACCTACGGTCAATCCAGGGTACATGATCATAATCGGCAGCTGCGTCATGGGTCCCGGGGATAGTCAGGGATCCCATTGAGACAAAGTCTGGATCTGCATACATGGACATCCAGTTTACATAATGGATCGAGTTCAAGTCGACACCCTTGTAAGTCTCTTCTGTTTCACTTTTACTACAGCCATAAAGGAGGAATACCATGTTGATAAGCAGGACCGGGATATACCAGTTCATCAGTTTCTTTTTCATATCGTTTTTATTTGAATAATGTTAATATACAAAAATAATAAATCTAGAAATATGGTTTACATAATTTTATCAAACGTAAAGATCTATTCTCACAGTTTCTCCATCAACCAGCATATTGTTATTGATCAGCTTTCCCTCATTGGTTACTTCAACATGCATCTTCTCCCCTGGCCTGCTCAGCGGTTGTCGCCATGTATCTGGAGTGATGGTAGGCTTTGTAAGCATGTAGTTCGGCTACTGAAGGCTTCTCAATCTCAGCCTCCTCTTTTTTGGTTTGTGTACAACAGGTAAAAAAGCCAAATGTAATGGCAACTACAATTAAAGTATATAACCTTTGATCAAACCTGCCTCACCTGTCCAACCTGTCCAACCTGTTTACTTGAACCTTGAGTCTTGAATCTTGAGTCTTGAGTCTTGAACCTTAAATTTGTGAATTTATTAACATGCAAAAAATATAGATATTTACACTTTTTTTTTATACCTTTGATGTAGAAACTAATCCTTTACGTTTGAAGATACTCCTTACCGGCGCTACCGGCTATATCGGAAGAAGATTGTTGCCAGTCCTGATGGAAATGGGACATGAGGTGGTCTGTTGTGTCAGGGACAAAGAGAGGATGAGGGTAGATCCTGATTGGGCTGGCCGGATCACAGTGGTTGAAGTTGATTTCCTCCTGAAGCAGACGTTGAAAAAGATTCCGAAAGATATTGACGGGGGCTATTACCTGATCCACTCCATGACATCTACAACCAAAGGGTTCGATCTCGCGGAATCACTTTCAGCACACAATTTCAAAGATTACATGAACACTACGCATGTCCAACATGTGGTTTACCTGAGTGGGATTGCTAACGATCCAAACCTTTCATTGCACCTCGCATCCCGGAAAAACGTAGAGGATATCCTGAAAGAGGGAAACTATAAATTCACCACGCTCAGAGCAGGAATTATCATCGGATCAGGAAGTTCTTCCTTTGAGATCATTCGGAACCTGGTTGAGAAACTGCCGGTCATGATTGCACCACTCTGGTTGTTAACCCTCTCACAACCTGTCGCCATCCATGATGTGATCTATTGTCTTGATAAAGTCCTGTTCAAAAAAGAGTGCTTCAACCGGAACTACGACATTGGTGGTCCTGATGTCATGACATACAAAGAGATGCTAATGGAGTTAGCCCGGGTTCGCGGATTAAAACGCCGGATATATGCCATTCCTGTTTTGTTTCCGCGCCTCTACTCTGTCTGGCTGTTTTTGTTCACCCCTGCTTCATTCCCTCTGGCACAGCATCTGGTGAATAGCATGCGGGTAGAGGTTGTAGCTCGCGACGACAGGCTTCATAGGCTCCTGGGTGTATGCCCGTTGACCTATTATGAAGCAGTAGAAGCAGCATTTGTCAATATCCGTCAAAATTCTATCATCTCTAGTTGGACCGACGCACTTACTAGGAACAGGCTAAGCCCGAAACTCTCCAAATACGTTAAGATCCCGAAGCACGGTTGTTTCATTGATAAGCGTTTTACAGAAGTACAAGACATCGATCTTGTCACCAACAGGATCTGGTCGATCGGTGGCGAAAAAGGGTGGTACTATGCTAATTGGCTTTGGCAGCTCAGAGGCATGACCGACAGACTTATCGGTGGTGTTGGATTGGTCCGTGGACGCCGGTCACCCAACAGGATCAACCCGGGAGATACCCTCGACTGCTGGCGGGTGCTGGTTGCTGACAAACAAAACCACCGACTATTGCTCTTTGCCGAGATGAAGCTTCCGGGCGAAGCGTGGTTAGAGTTCAAAATTAAGAACAACACACTGATCCAAACAGCTACCTTCAGACCCAAAGGTCTTTCAGGTCGTATGTACTGGTATCTCTGGGTGTTGATCCATCGCTCGGTTTTCAAAGGGATGATCCGGAAACTCGCCAAAGACGAAAGACATGAACCGGAGCGAAGCGGAGTTCGGCATAGCCAATCGTGAGCCATGAGGCGAGAAACTATCCAGTTATCCAGGATCCAGCATCCAGTATCCTTTCCCAAAAAAATGATATCTTTGTCAATGCAATTATGCACATATATACTTTCATGATATGAAAATCAGATATCTCCTGCTTGTCTTCCTTTTTCTAGCAAGCTACACTGTCATCAGTCAAAGTTTCCAGGAAATTCCTATCTCTCTTCCCAATGTCAACCATGGTGGAAGTTGCTGGGGCG
>JACKQG010003661.1_pt1 | contig 18593 bp, 12 predicted proteins | sample 8237621 | NCBI WGS metagenome assembly JACKQG01 (sample SAMN15677084, study PRJNA649215) | marine metagenome | biome: marine; feature: Black Sea; material: saline water; isolation source: suspended particulate matter (SPM) from the Black Sea western gyre | collected 2013-06-09/2013-06-10 | depth... | reverse complement strand
CTCATCAATTTCCTTATTATTATTCACCAATCTATTCTGAAGAATTTGATATATTTCTTTAACTTTCAAAATTTCTTCTTCGAGAAGAATATCCACTCCAAAATGAACTCCATTTTCGTCTCTTCCCATCGTTAATATCTTAATAAGATGTTTTATTTTTTTCTGTTTTGATAAATTTCTGTTTTCATCAATAAAAAATTTTAAGAAAGTGTTTTCTGATTTCTTAATATTTTCGAAAATATATTTGGAAAAAATTCTATTGTCATCAATCAAAGGCATTCTGTCAGAAATAGTTCCAAGTCCAGTTAAAATTATATACAAATTTTCAATATTTTCTTCTTGGAACTTTTCGATAATTTTAAGAATATTAAAAACAACGCCAACTCCCGCAAGCATATTAAATGGAAATTTACAATCTTTCCTTTTTGGATTAACAACTGCAAATGCCTTTGGAATTTCTTTATAAATAATGTGATGGTCTAAAATAATTGAATCAATTTTTTGCTTGTTCAAAAAGTCAATTGCATCAAGCTCATTAATTCCGCTGTCAACTGTAATTATTAATTTTACATTCTCTTTCAAAATCTTATCAAGAAATGGCTTTTGAATTCCATATTTTTCGTACTCTCGATTTGGAATATAATAAGAAATTTTTTCCGAACCGAGTTTAGTTAAATAACGATATAGAATGACTGTGCTCGTGATTCCATCAACATCATCGTGACCAAATATACAAATTTTTTCTCTATTTTTAATTGCTTCTAAAATTCTTTTAGCTGCTCTCTTTCCATCTGCAAGTAAGAGCGGATTATTCAATTTATCGACAGATGGATTTAGAAATTTTTCATAATTTTTTATTCCTCTACCCAACAAGATTGCTTTTTCTATTTCAAAATTTTTTTTCATTTTATTAAATTTATTCAACAAATTTTCTATATTTTGGGTCCATTTTTGGAATTTCTTTATCTTTTTTATATTTTTTTGGATTTCTCCATTTATCTATTGACGAGAATCCGATTGATAATTTGATAAATTCATCTTCGTAGCCATTTTTCGAAATTTTTCCTCGCGTTCCCCAAATAAAAGCCAAACTTAATTTTCCTCTATTTTTTATTTTTAGTGGAATGTCAAATCCAAAAGTTACTGCCCGCTCTTCCACAAAATATTCATCGTTCTTAAACGGAAGTTGTTTGTAATATCCACCAATTCTTATTGGAAATTTGAAATTAGAAATTTGAAACTTCGTTTTTGGAAAATACGATAAGCCAAAAGAGATAAATCTGCTATCTCTTTCATTCATTTCTGGATAATTTATATCTTTCCAAAAAGAATGTCTATAATTTGACTCCATATAAAAATTATCTGAAATTTGAAATCCAATTCCTAAACCTATTTGAGTTGGAAATTTAATTTCAGAAACATAAAATGTATCAGAAACAGATTGAATTGAATAATTTTCATTACAACTCATTTTTAATTTACTTTCGTAAAATCCGCCAAATGAAAATTTAGAATAAGGAAATGCAAAGCCGATTGAAAAATTGGTGCAATCAAATCTTTTTACATTCTCCTCAAAATGGTCAACTAAATCACTGTCATAGAAATCTATATTAAATTCAGTAATATCATTTCCAAAATTGTAGTTAAAATTTACGCCAATTAAAAATGTTTTGATTCTTTTTCCAAAAGAAAATCCTAACTGATTTACTGAGCCATTCAACTTTTTTTCATATAACACATCTCCAATTTCGCTGGTAGAATCTTGTGTCGTCTCAAATTCTAAATGATATTTCTCTAAAAAATTAAATCCAAAAAATGTGTTTTTGCTAATTGGTAAAATCACATTTGTAAGTGGAAAATATGCAATTTTATCTTTGTATTCTCTATCTGAGTCCTTAAAATAATTATGTCCGAAAATCAATTTTGAGCATAAATTCGATTGCTTTACAGTTCCAATTAGAGCTGGATTTGAAACTGAAAAATTATTTCTGAATATTGAACATATACCCGTCTCTCCCATTCCTGTTGAGAAATTATCTAATCCATAATTCTCTTCTACAAATCCTTTTGAAGAGAAGACCGAACTTCCAAAACAAGTTGAAAAAATAAAAATTAGCAGAAATCCACATAATATTTTCTTCATATTTTATTCCTTTAATCCAAAACTGGCTTTGTGTAAATTATTCTTAAATCCGGCGTTATATCACCTTCAAATTTTATATAAGAAAAATCTTTATTTTCTGTTGTTGATTTTAACAATATACGATTATTTTCCAATTCTCCATTTGTGTATCCTTGAATAATTCCAGTTATATTTATTTTTAATGTGTCTGAATCCAAATTAAACTCATATGTTGAGCAATCATTTATGAATTCATAATCAATATTGACAGTATCACTAACATAATAAGGTGTTATTTCTATTTCCGCTTCTGAAATAAAGAATGTCTCAACTAAATCTGAAGTGATTATCATTTCTGCTTTATTTATTTGGAAATTTTGTTTACATAAACTATCTGGTAAATTAAATTCAAAAATAGTTCCTATTGGCGGTAAGTTTGCAATAGTATAATCTAAACTATCTGAATTTGAATTATTTCCAATAAAAGTATCTTCTGAAACATTATAATTAATAGTATCCATTTTTGTCGAAGTCGAATCTGTATAAACTATTTTCAAATAAGGTGAATTATCTGTTTCTGAAGATGAAAATTCTACAAAGTTATTGTATACATTTTCACACTTTAGCATAATTCCATAATTAAGTGAATCTGATTCTATCCAATCTTTTACTAAAGTTGTATCAATTGAAAAAGTTATAGTATCCTGTTCTTGGGACACATTAAAATCAAAATCTTCATTATACAGAAAATTTGAACTATCCCAAACAACAGAATTCTCATTCCAATCTTTTGTAACTTCATAAATTTTTATATTAAAATTTTCTTCATTAAATAATATATCTTTTTGAATTACTATTTCACAAGAATTTATAGTTACTGTATCAATCCAACTTGTATCTGGTAAGTTTTCAAATTTTAGCAAACTTCTAACTTCAACATCATTAAACTTCCCAACAATCAGTTTTGTATTATTATTATAGTTTTTAATACTATCTTTATAAGTTGTAACAAAATTGATAGAATCTGTAATAGTTATAGCTATTATTTCAACATTTTCATCGAAACCTATAATATTTTTTTTCTGAGAACAGGACAAAATATAAAAGATAATTGAAATCAGAGAAATAAAAAGAATGTACTTTTTCATATATTCCTTTCTAATAATATTTTTGTGGATATAATAAAATTAGTAGTATTAATAGACATAGTGAATTTGTGGAGAAAATTAAAAAACTCAAATCTGACAAATAATTTTCAGCTTTTTTTATGTGTATAATTTTGTGAATAATATCAAAATATCCACAAAATTTATTTTTTTTTAATAAATTTTGAATGCTAATATTTTTATTCACAACAATTAACAACTTTTGTGGATAACTGTGCGAATAACATTTTAGAGGAGAATTTTTCGTGTAGAAAATTTTTTCTTCGTTAAGATTATCGATTTTGTGTAATATTTTCTGATATTTCATCAATTTTTGCTTTTATCGTAGGATTGTTATCAATCTTTTTTTGAATTGTTTTCTTTGCGTGAATAATTGTTGTATGGTCTTTTTTGTTGTAGTGATGGGCAATTTCAAGCAGAGAAATATCATTCAAATATTTTGTGGATAAGTACATTGCAATTTGTCTTGGAAAGGCAATTTCTTTCTTTCTTGTCGGCTTTTTTATCTGATTTTTTCCGAGATTGAAATACTTTGCAACTTCTTCCTGAATTGAATTCAAAGTTATTAGAGATTTTTGAGAATTGATTAAATCGGCAATAAGTTCTTTCGTGGTTTCAAGTTTAACTTCTCCCGTTTTAATTTTTTGATAAGAAGCGTATGCAAAAATTTTATGAAGAGCGCCTTCCAATTGTCGGATACTACTTTCAAAATTTTCTGCAATATAATCAATAACTTCGCGTTTCAAGGACAACTTTTCTTCTTCGCATTTTTGGTTAATTATTGCAACACGCGTTTCAAAAACAGGTCTTTTTATTTCAGCGAGAATTCCCCATTCAAAACGAGAAATCAATCTATCTTGCAAATTTTTAATCTTATTTGGAGGTCTGTCGCTTGCGAGAACTATCTGTTTTTTTGCGTTGTAAAGTTTATTAAATGTATTAAAAAATTCATCTTGACTGCTATCTTTTCCAGAAATAAAATGTATATCGTCGATAATCAAAACATCAAATCCTCTAAATTTTTTTCGGAATTTCAGTGTTGTATTCGTCTGAATTGACAAAACCATTTGATTCAAAAAATCTTCACCTGAAATATACGCAACTTTTTTACCGCCATTTTTATTCAGAACAAAATTTCCGATTGATTCGATAAGATGAGTTTTGCCCAAACCATAACCGCCATAAATAAATAGCGGATTGTAAGATTTGCCAGGATTTTCTGCAACCGCGATAGAAGCCGATGCAGCAAAACTATTATTTTTCCCTTTAATAAAACGAGCAAAAGTATATTCTGGATTAAGTCCTGTTTTTTTTGTAAAATCGATATTATCTTCAATCGATTTTTTTGTTTGCTGGTTTGATGTACCAATAAAATTTATTTCTATTTTATTTTCTGTGAGATTATATGCAATTTCTTCTAAAATATTTTTGTAATGTTGATCGAGCCAATCAGCAAAAAATTTCGTTTGAGTTTTAATAGTTAGTGTATTATTTACGAAACTAAATTGATGAGTTTTATTAAACCAGGTTTTATATGTCTGCTCATCAACCTGAGATTTTACCTCGATTAAAATCTTTTTCCACAAATTATTTAATGCTTTCATTATTAAAATTTTTACACCTAATTAAATGATATAAAGCGAGTTATATTTGAAACATAATTTTTTATCCACAAACTTATCAACATAATCATAATTAGCATAACGCACACAAGATAAGAGGGTTAGAAAAAAATATACAATTTACAAACCTCTTTTATCCACATTCCTTAAAATTTATAATATGAAAATTTTTATGCAAAAAATTTCTTTGTTATTTATGTGTCAATAAAAAAATTCTTGACAGAAAAAAAACGAGTCAAAGATTTTTATTTTAAAAATATTTTAGAGGATTGTTTATGAAAAGAACGTATCAGCCACACAATAAGCGAAGAAAAAGTAAGCACGGATTCAGAAAAAGAATGCGGTCTAAAAACGGAAGAGCAATATTTAATCGAAGAAGAGCGAAAAGAAGAAAGAAAATATCTGTATGATTTCATTTTCTAAATGTGAAAAGTATAAAAAAAATTTTCCATTTTAACGAATTAAAAAAAAATGGAAAAAGATACAGAAAAAGATTTTTTGATTTGGTTGTGACAAAATGCGAAGAATACGAAAACCAAGATTTTGGGATGACGGTTATCACTTCCAAAAAAATCGGTAATGCGATAAAAAGGAATAAAATACGAAGATGGATAAAAGAATATTTTCGAAAATCGGAAAGTTCAATTCTAAAAAATTTCAACTATCTTATCATCACAAAATTTGGAATTATCGATTATGGTCGAGAAAAAATTTGGCAAGATATTAAAGATGTTATTGAAAAATTTAGAGAAGAGAATTTGTAAATTTTTTATTGGAATTATTAAAATTTATCAGAATTTAATTTCGCCAATGTTTCCGAAATCTTGCAGATTTGTTCCATCTTGTTCAAATTATTCGAAACGAGCATTCAAAAAATATGGAATTTTCAAAGGATTTTACCTTTCCGTTTATAGAATTTTGCGATGTAATCCATTTTGTAAAGGCGGAAACGATCCACTAAATTAAGAAAGAAAATTATGGATAAAAAAACATTACTTGCGATAATATTGATTTTTGGCGTTTATTATTTTAGCAGTGAATTTATTTGGAATAAACAAGAACAATTTGTTAAACATCCGGCAGAAAATGTTCAAGAAAAAAGCACATATTCTAAAACTGAAGAAAAAACAGAAGAGAGATTTCAAAAAATTCAAAATGAAATTGAAGAGGAAGAAGAAATTGAAGAAAATGAGATCGAAAATAACATCATTTTGGAAAATAGAAATGTAAAAATTGTGTTCACAAATCGTGGCGGAAATATCAGGCAAGTTTATCTAAAAAATATTATGAAGAGCCAAGAAAATAAAATTCCAGTCGAGCTCCTTTTGTCTGAAAATGGACTTTTCAATATTCAACTTTTTACGGATTCTGAAGAGATAGATTTAGGGAAACACAATTTGGAATATAATCTTTATGGCAACGAGCTTGAGTTTTATCTTGAAAAAGATGGGAAAAAGATTGTCCAAAAAAAATATAAATTGAAAGATGATTACAATCTTTCGATGGATTTGATAGTTAAAGAATTGGGAAAAATTGATTCTTATAATTTAGGGATGGATTCTGGCATTTGTTTTGACGAAAAAGACGATAAGCGATTTAAAAATTATATAAAAACGGTTTTTCAAAAGGACAACAAAGTTGATAAAATCAATCTGAAAAAAATTGTTAATGAGACGCGAGAACTTCGCGGAAAATTCGATTGGACAGTTGTAAAATCAAAATATTTTATGATTGCAGCGATTCCCAAAGATAGAGTTGAATTAAATAAAATTTCTGCGTACGCAGATGAAAATTCGCTCAAACAAAACCTGACAATCGAAGTATCAAGAACGCAATTTGATCATAAATTTGATTTCTATCTCGGACCTGTCAATTATGATAAATTGAAAGAATATAATATTGGAATTGAGAATGCATTTGATTTTGGGATTTTACCATCTATCACAAGACCGATTAGTAAGTTGGTTTTGGGGCTATTGAAATTTTTGTATTCGCTTTTTCCGAATTTTGGAATTTCAATTATAATTATGAGTATAATGCTGAAAGTAGTATTTTATCCGCTTACACACAAAGGGACAAGATCCACGAAAAAGATGCAAGAGATTCAGCCAAAAGTCAAAGCGCTACAAAAGAAATATAAGAATAATCCCCAAAAGTCACAGCAAGAAGTAATGGCGTTATACAAAGAACACGGCGTAAGTCCGCTCGGCGGATGTCTGCCGCTTCTCATACAGATGCCAGTATTTTTTGCACTTTATCCGGTTTTGCAGTCCTCAATTGCGCTACGACACGCCAAATTTATTTTGTGGATAAAAGATTTATCAGTTCCAGATCCATATTCAATTTTGCCGATTGTAATGGGAATTACGATGTTTTTACAGCAAAAATTAATGGCGCCGAAACCTACAGTTGATATGGACGAAAAACAATTAGCTCAGATGAAATCACAAAAATTTATGATGTATGGAATGCCAATATTTTTAGTTTTTATTTTCCGCTCACTTCCAGCGGGATTGGTTCTTTATTGGTTTTCATATAATATACTTTCGATTTGTGAACAACTTTTGATTAAGAAGAAAGAGAAAAATCAGATAAACGAAAAATAGGGTGTGCTAAGCGGGAAGCTAGCGGTGTCCTCTTCCTGCAATCCGCTATAGCAGGGCTGAATTCCTTTTTTGAGGAATTTGATGGCTGGACAGATTTTATGAAAGTGATGTTGTGCGAAGTTCGCCTTCGTCTGAAAAAGTTAAGCCTAACGCAATTGGAAGCCGTGAACCTTGTCAGAACCGGAAGGTAGCAGCAATAAACAGTTTTTCTGATGTGCCGTTAGTCAACTTGGCTTTAGTTAACTACATATTTGACGCCCAGAATAGAATCTCGATTAAAAGGTGCACACCCTTTAATTCGATTTAAAATTTAGAATAAAAATAGAAAAACAAGAGTTTGAAATTTTAATGAAATATAGATATTTATTTGGACCAGTTCCTTCAAGAAGGTTGGGAATTTCACTCGGAATAGACCTTATTCCATTCAAAACTTGCAGCTACAATTGCGTATATTGCGAATGCGGAGCAACGACACATTTAACAATAAAAAGAGAAGAATACATCTCTTCAAAAAAAATAATTTACGAGCTAAAAGATTTTCTTAAACAAAAACCGAAATTAGATTATATTACATTTTCTGGTTCTGGAGAGCCAACTTTGAATTCTGAAATCGGGCAAATAATTGATTTTCTCAAAGCGGATTTCCCGAAATATAAGGTAACAATTTTAACAAATGGCTCGCTGCTTTCTGAAGAAAAAGTAAGGCAAGCAATTTTGAGAGCCGATTTGGTAATGCCATCACTTGATGCAATTTCAGAAAAAGTTTTCCAAAAAATAAATCGACCTGATACAAATTTGAAAATCGAGAAAATTGTTCAAGGATTGACAGATTTTAGAAATGAATTTAATGGAGAAATTTGGCTGGAGATATTTATCGTTCCAGAAATTAATGATTATGAAAAAGAGCTTAAATTGCTAAAAGCTGCCGTCGATAAAATAAATCCTGATAAAATTCAATTTAATTCTTTGGACAGGCCAGGAACTGAAAATTGGGTTAAGTCGCTAAGCCAAAAAAAGAGGAGAGAAATTATTTCAAATTTCAAAAATTGTTCTGTTGAAATTATTTCAGAATATGATTCAAAGAAATTAAAAACAGATTTTGGAAGTGATATTGAGTCAAAAATTTTGGAAACAATTAGGCGAAGACCGTGCACAAAAAAGGATTTGTCCGAATCGCTCGGGATTCATATAAATGAAGTTAGCAAATATTTAAAGCGACTTCAAAAAAAGCAAGAAATAGAAGTTAAAAATTTGAAAAGAGGAACCTTTTTCAAAACGAAAGAGTAAAAATTTTAGGATATGAATTTTATAAATTGGCTCGGATTTCTTTTGGCTTTAATTGTAATGATAGTCGTTGCGCGGAAAAGTATCTGGTTTGGTTTTTTCTGCGGAGCACTTGTTTTGGGAATATTTAATCTAAAGTTCACAGAGATATTTTTACAATTCAGAAATACGATTTTTGACCCGCCAATTTTGCTGCTTTCAGTTGCTGTTGGCTTAATTCCGTTGATAGGCGGCGCATTGGAAATATCTGGACTTATGGACGACCTTGTGAAAAATCTAAAATTGAGCCGAAAAGCATTTTTGGCTTTTGCCCCAGCGTTTTTTGGAATGCTTCCAATGCCCGGCGGAGCGCTTCTATCAGCACCGATGATTGCAAAAGCTGGTTCGGATATTCCCAAAGAAAAATATTCTGCAATCAATGTCTGGCTCAGGCATACTCTTATTTTAATCTATCCGCTTGGCGCGATTTTGATTACGAGCAAACTTGCGAATTTGAATCTTTACAAGGCGATGTTGTATCTCATTCCTGCATTTCTTTTGATGATTCTGCTGGCATATTTTTTTCTGCTAAAAGGAATAAAAGGACATCTTCAGACAAATAAAAAAATAGAACAACGAAAATTTTTAATCCCAATTTTCATCATATTTTTTGCGCCAATTGTACATATAACTTTGATGGAAATAACTCATTTTTCTGTGGCAGACAAGGAAATTCCGCTTGTAATCGCGGTTTTCGGAAGTTTGATTCTCGCATTTATTTTTGGAAAACTCAATGCGATGAAAATTTTGGATATTAGTAAAAAAATGAAACCGTGGAAATTTTTTCTGATTATTATCGGAATGTATTTTTTTTATAATATCTTCGAAACATCGAAGATATCGGAAATAATAGCGCCAATTATTTTTTCAAAAAGTTTTCTAATTGTTGGAATAGCAGCATTTTTGGGATTTGTAACTGGGCGAGTTCAGATGCCGTTTGCAATAATTTTACCAATTTATTATTCAAAATATGGACCAGAAATAATTTCTTATCCCACTTTTGCGGTAATATTTTTTTCGATTTTTATCGGTTATGTGATTTCTCCAATTCATCCTTGTGTTTCAGTTTCACTTGAATTTTTCGGCTCTAATCTAAAAAGTTTTTTCAGAACACTAATTATTCCAGTATTAATTTCTCTGATTTTTTCGTTTACAATTTCATTGATATTTTGCTAAATTTTTTCAAATAATGTTAAAAGAAATTCTAAAAGAACTCAGGCGGCATGCACCATTTACAGCGATTGGTGCAGCAACTGGAATTTTAATTCTTGTTGGAATAATCCTTGCAAATGTATTTTTTGCAGTCGTTGAAATCTCTTCTAATATTTTTTATATTTTACATCCACTTCATATTATGCTAAGTGCGATAGCCACAACAGCAATTTACAAATTGCATAAACCGAAATGTAAAATTTGGAAAGCAGTTCTCATTGGCGGTTTTGGAGCAATTGGAATTGCCACACTAAGCGATTGCGTGATTCCATTTTTAGGTGAGATTATACTTAAACTTCCGAATCGTGGAATCCATTTAGGAATCATTGCAAAGCCAATACCAACCGCAGTTTCGGCAATTCTCGGAATTTTTATTGGGTTTAATTGGACGAGAACGAAAATTCCTCATTTTGGACATATTTTGATAAGTACTTGGGCATCACTTTTTCATATTTTTATGGCGGTTGGACATACGATAAACATTTCGATTATTCCAATAATTTTTCTGTTTTTATTTCTTGCCGTGTGGCTACCCTGTTGTTTGAGCGACATTGTGTTTCCGCTTATATTTACCGCGAAATGAGTAAGCAGAAAAATTAGAATTGAAAAGTTAAACCAACACGATGAGAATTTCCTAAATTATTTGTAATAAATGCGTAGTCAAGTCCATACGATTTATATTTAATTCCAATTCCAGCCGAAAAATCTTTATCGAAGATTCCAGAGCGCAAGAAAAGAAAATTATCATAATTAAATTCCGCGCCAAAATGCTTAGTATATTTATACATATTATCCCAATCATAAGCGAGTATTAGTTCAGATTTGATAAAATCGAGAGGTTGAATAACCGCCAAACCAAATTTTGGATTTGTGATAATCATATCGCGGTGTTTGGACGAGGTGTCCCAGGTAATTTCTGTTCCAGCAACATCTTGCAAATTTATCGCATATTTGATTGAGCCAAGCCAATCGATATCCGTGAGTAATGCGAAATCACTTTTTATCATAAATGAAATATCGAAGCCCATTCCAGTTCCAGAATTTTCGTAAAGATCTCTTTTGATATATTTGAAAGTTCCACCAAAGTAGTAATCAATTGGCAAGTGAAAAAGAATCCAGCCGAGATTGATCTCCTGAAAAATATTTTTTGAAAAAGCAAATTCAACTAACAAATCAGAGCTGGAAAATGTTCCATCCGGATTTCCTGTTAGCTGCTGTTCAACATCTGCAGAACGTTCATCAACATTGGTTCCGACGAGCCATTTTTCATCATAAAATGGTATGTTATCCACATTCAATCTTGTCATACTAAAGCCGATGGTCGTCTTCGCTGGTAGCGGAATGCAGACAGACATAAAATCATAAGTAGCTAAATTTTTGTATAAAAATGCTCTCATCGTTTCAACTTCTGCTTTTCTGATTTGGGAGAGTCCAGATGCGTTCCAGAAAATTGCACTTCCGTCATCGGCGATAGCGGCAAAAGTTCCGCCCATTCCGAGCGGCCGCACACCGCAACCAATCATCATAAAATCGCCAGCATATCTTCCAGCAAATAAAATTTGTGGAAGTAAAATAACGATGAGAATGAGAAATTTCTTCATCTCAAAATAGCCATTTTATTGATTTTTTCAATTGTCTTATTTCCTTTTGTTGCAATAATTTTCCAGAAATAGACGCCATTTGCGAGTTTTCTTCCATCAAAATCTGTGCAAGCCCAACCCTTTACCGCTCGCGGATATTCGTGATAGCCGACAGAAGTTCGAAGATCGGAAAATTGGTTTACCAATCTTCCAGAAACGGTATAAATTTTGATTGTAACTTCGTCGGCATTATCGGTTAAAGTGTATATAAATCGCGTGTTTTCCGAATTATTGGGGTCGATTGTAGATGAAATAACCGGATTGGGATAATTGCCGATATTGATAATTTTAAAATCCTTTAACACTTCAAAAGATATTGAATATTCCTGAAAATTACCGTTAACATCTGTAACCGACACCCAAAAATTATGACTTCCGACATCGACAGCAATCTGATATTTTGCAGGAACAGAATGAAGATTTTGTGTAGATATTGAATAGCCAGAAGTCAAAATCGTGTCGCCATCCAAGATGAGCGTTATTTTTTCAGGATTTATTCCATTATCATCCTGAAAAATAAACGAGAAGATTGCTTTATCATCGGCATATCCTCCATTTGTAAATTCCTGTTCCTCGACGGTTACATCGATTTCGGGATTAACTTCATCGTTGTTTTGAAAGAGAGAATAGATGCCTGGTTTGCTGACATCGAACACAACTGAATCTCCATCGGTGCAAATATAACCACCTTGCAAAAACCAAAATTTATATTCCGGATCATATCGATAAATTTTGAAATTTCTTTCACTTTCAGATTCTTGAACAAGCGTATCTGTCTTTGAATAAAGAAATTTCAGAGAAATATCTTTATTCAAATTTCCATTCGGATCTAATTTTGTAGAGTCGAAAACGCCGATTTCATAACTACAAAATTCGTCATTTTTTAGTGAAATTTCTTCGATATCCGGCTGAATTTCAGCGTTATCAACTTCGACATTATTGATATAGAAATAGTTGGAATCGGCGACAACATATTGTGGAAATGTGACCACAAGATTAGAGTCCAAGCTATAATGCGACGAAGAGGTTTCTGGATCGATTTGAAAATAGTTAAGGGAAAAGGTGTCAGAAATGGCATTATTTCCATAATTCAATTCTAAAAATGATGTGTCTGGATTTGCGAAAACGGTCAAAGTAATTTCTCCCGGCTCAAACAAATGCACAAAAAAAGTATCGATATATTCCTGATTCTGAAGACCATTTATTAAAATCGAACTAATTACAATGTCATTTTTTTTGACATCAACGCGAAAAGAACCCGAAGCAATTTCGCCAATATTCTTGATTCTAAATTGAAATCCTGGCAAAGAATCATTTATAGCAAATTCAAATTCTTGCATTTCGAGGTCAGCACCTTTTAGTTGATATTTCATCTCTTCAGAACTGATTAAATTTGTGCTGTTATCAACCACTTCGATTTGGAAATAAATGGTTGCTTCGTGATTATAAGCATCAATTGAAAATTCTGTAAAGAAAGTTGAAGAATCATCTTCTGAGGATGTCATTTGAATTCTATTTTTCAGAAAAGGAACCAACCACCACACACATCTTACCGAATCAATTCCATCTTTGTCATATACTTTTGCAGATATTTTTACAGAATCTCCAAGAGTTGGAATTTCGGGAATTGTTATGATGTCAAAAATTGCAGATTTTCCTACAGTAAAAATAGCAGAACCGATATAATCCTTTTTCGTGCTTGTATCGTAAGCATACAAGCGAATAATTTTTTGAAACACAGTATCAATTTGGGTTGTATCGATAGGATGGTCAAATCCGTTTTCAGAATAAGATGTTTCGATTATATCGCGTACTTCAACTTGTTCCAAATCTTCAGTTAAATCATTTTCATCAGTTACATAATAGCCCAATTCAACATTAGCATAATTTTCTGGAACAGTAAAATGAACTGTATCGCCGAGCACAAATTCATAACTCTCCATTTCAAGATCAATTTCATTTTTGGGAAAGACAATATCTATTGCTGGATCGCCAAGATAATTTGATGAGCGTGTAAAAGCTTTGCTGTTAGCACCCCAACTATATTCAAGGGAATATTCAATTTTTGCGAGAGAGATTATCTTCGAAAAAGTACGCATTTGTCGGTCAAAAAGATTTTTAAAAAGATAGGCAGAATATTCATCAACAGCATTTGTATGACTTTTTCCTGCTCCACCAAAAAATCCGATAGCTCCTCTTTCTGGCTCAATGAGGAATGCTTCTGCAAGAGATTTACATTGCGGAGATTCGAAATTCGATGTGAAACAAGCTAAGCTAATCACAATTGGACAATTATCATTTGGGCGAAGAGTGGAAATGTCAGCCAAATTTAACAAATTTAAATCTGACCAAATACCGCCGCCACCATGCCCGATAAATTGAATAAGAGCCGTTCCGTCATCACCGATATAATCTTTCAATTCCTCTGTTCCGCCCCAATAGGGATCAGCATTGCCAAGGTTTGGATAAATTCTTGAAACGCGATAGTGGTTTGAGATATATCGATTTTTCAAATCTTCATTGTAGTCAGAAAATACATCGCCACCGCCAGCAATCAGCAAACAATGATTTCGCCAAAAACGGTCAAAATTTTGATTGGAATTATATTGAATTGTTTTCTGCAAGACATCGGCAATTTGACTTTTCTCCCAAATCGGAAGTCGCCCAATTGACAAATCGGGAAGCTCATCGTCACCAACAATACAAACAAACCAATTGTCATCGACAGTTGCGCCGATTTCAAATGCCCAACTTTGCCAGGTTGGCACGATGTTATATTTTTTTTTAGGCGATGAATCTCTTTCATCAGAACAGCCATCGCCCAGAAATAAAACATATTGTAAAACCGGTTCCCGCCAATTATTGTAAGCAAATTTCAAAAAATCTTTTATCGCTTTTGCGGAGCGAATTCCAAAATTAAACTCATCAAAAATATCTTGAAGTGCAACCGGCTTCACGAAGAGGTTTCCATATTCATCCCAATGATTGACGAATTCATTGACCGTATCATCTTCAAGAAAATCTCTTTTCGAAATCACAATATAATCTGCCAAATTATCACTACTTTTCAGATTGCTCGGAATGTCGGGACAAATCTTTGAAGGCATCAATTTTTGCGCATCACTTAACGCAATATATCTAATTGTATCGGCAAAAATTTCGTCTTGAAGCGAGACGCTGTATGATGTTTCATCCGGCGAAAGTTCGATTCGTAGATTTTCGAATTTACTTACTCCAATTTTGTAAACATCAATATCAGGAGTTTGAAATTCTTTCAGCTCGAAATTGAAAAAACCAGCGCCATAATAAGATGGTTTTTTGAATTCCAACAAATCATTTGTACATACATATTTTTTCCAGAAAGTGATATCGAAATAGTCAAAAAGAATTTTATCTAATTTTTCATCAGAATTTGGCAAATCAAGGAAGATATTATTTTCTCCATCTTCCAGCGCATCGTTTGGAATCGTTCCAGAAATCATTTGCGCGGTCTGATTAAACCATTCAGCAGATCCGACCTGTTCATCATTTGCCCAAACTATTGCATTATGCTGCGAATTATCATAGGATTCGCCAAAGAGGGCAACCCGAATTGTTGCAACTCGAGTTTGAGTTGGCATCGGATTGTGTAGAACGAACGAGTAATTTTTCAAATTTGGAGCGATAATTTCAGACCAAAACCACCGATCTTCTCTGACAGGTTCAACCTGGCTCAATTTTTTATACAAGTTTTGATTTTCAAAATGTAAAGTCACATCAAAATAGTATGGATTATAGACACTTGACTCATAAAAACCACCGTCCTCAACTGCCATTCGCGAGCCAAATGAACCTTCGTTATATTCGAGCCAATAACAATTTTCTTGCGAATAATCGTCATAAAAACAATCATCGCCGTGATTTATATCAGCATAAAATTCGAAATAATCATCATCATCAAACGAGCCATCACCTTCGCCATAAAAGTATATTGGGACAGGATTTTCGCGATTTGTAAGTTCGAGATATCGCGGATCCATTGAGTCAATATCAAAATCAATCTGATAATCAATCCCAAGCGAATCTTGCCAGAAAGCTAACGAATCTTTTAAAAAAGCGTGAGTGATTTTGTAAATACCTTTTTTGTCGATAGTTAGTTTGAATTTATTGATGATATTTTCATCTACACGCGATTTTCTGGAAGATGTAGAAATCCTTTCCTTTCGCCAACTTTTAGAAAATTGATTGTTAATAATTATGTCGTCAGCAACATTATCGAGAAAATTTTCACATCCTCGCGGGAAATCTGCTTTTTTATTTCCCGAAATATGAATTTTTATCAGAAGTTCTGTATAGATTTTTACTTTTTTTTGAATTGGATTAAATTGAACTGGAAAAATTCTGACCGAACCCAAAAGTCGGTCCCCAACATATCCACCAATTTCTGCTTCGATAATTTTTTGTGGAAAATATGAATTCTTTTCGTAAATTTCCGAAGATTCTGAGTAAATTTTTTTGAAATTTTCGCTCTCATCAAGATAAGTAGGATTGCAAAGAATGTATTTGTTGGTGAAAATTTCATACGAACTTGATACGACAGAGGCGGACAAATCTCCACCTGGCGGCAGTCCGACAGTTTCCGCCAAAAAAGGCAATTGCGGATTTCCACTTTCTGAAATAGTGAGAAAATCGAGCGAAGGAAACTCTATTTCAGTATAAGAAATTCCATCAATATTTTTCTCGGGAAAATTAATATCGTCAAAATGAAATCTCAACAGAATATTATCTTCGGTAATTTGTTCAATTTGCGAATAATTCTCTGACCAGAGATTGGTTAGAACGAAGAACAGAAGAGGAATCGTGAAAAAAAATCGTCTCATTTATCTTAAGATTTTTAGATTCTCTGGATACTAAAATTCAAATTGCACACCAAATGAGTAAGAAGTAATAGTTTCAAGTTCGTCGTCTTCAATTTCTTCATAACGCTCTTTATAGTTGATAATTAGCAATGAGCCGGGAGAAATGAAATATCCAACTTGTGCTTCAAGAGAAGCAGTTGGGCTTTTCCAAATCCTGAAATCCTCAACGTTTGTTTGTGAATATCGCGCCGATGCGTGTGATAATTTTGGAATAAATGTCTTTTTCAAATCCAATTGTGCGTAGATTGATTTGCCAAGTTCGCTCCCCTTCATATCTTCGTATGCGACAGATAAATCAAAAATATTCCCAATATTTGAGGTCAATGCTCCGCGCCAACCTTGTGATGTGGCAGTGATATCTTCCAAACTTTCTTTTTTAGTATAAAGAGTATCTACACGCAAATATGCTCTTTCCGCATCATACAGATATGAAAAATAATTTGGCTCAAACTCTTTATCAAAAAATCTGTATTCCAAATTCATATCGAAAATCAGGAAATGTGCACCAAAACCTGGAAAAATTACGCCATTTCCGTAATCGGTAATTTGAGCACCTTCGCCATAATGTCGAAGCGAAAAAAGTTTCGTTGTAAGAACCGGTAGCGAATAATCCAGACCTATTATCGAAACGCTTGAACTGTCGGCAATTGTATAATTATCAAGATTGTCTTCATAAGCGCCAAGTTGATTAAAATCTGCTGCACCAGTGAGTCCAATTTTAATATTTTTCACAAATGGAATATTGAAATTTTTAAACGGTTTTGCTTCAATACGGCCGGCAAAAATGTCCAAATCGTAAACATTTGGGCAGAAAATGTCGAACCCAAAATCATATCTATCAAGATTGAAGAATCTTGATTTCGCTGCGATTTCAACGCCAAATTGCTTATGTGAAGGATAATTCAGCATATTTGTGTAATCGCGCATAATCAGACCTTGCCCAAATTTCACCTTTGGAAATCCGCCAAGACGGAAATAAAAAGGGTCACTTTTTTGTGCAAATTGGAGATACAAAAATTTATTCAAATAATCATCAAAATGTTGCCAATCTTCTTTTCTCAATTTTCCATCGCCATCAATTAAAAATTCCAAATCTAAACCAATTCCGAATTTCCAAATTCTGAATTCTGGCATCAATCTAATTTGAGAATAAACCAGATTATCAATTGTGACAGAGCCGATTCCGCCAGTCATTGGAAATGGAAAGAGAGAACCAGATTTTTCACCGCTGCTCTTTGGAATAGTTTCTGCAGACGCTGTCTGAATTTCTTGGGTCTCGGTTTGAGTTTCGCTCTTTTCAATTTTCTCTTTTTTTTCTGATTTAATTTTCTCTTGTTCAACAGGAATTTCAATCGGTGCTTTAATCTCTTTTTGGATTTTTTGAGGAACTTCATTGAAATCTGATGGCTCAGAAGTCGGAACGACCAGCCCGCTGGAGAAACCGCGATTTCCAGCAGGAATATCAATTACGCCGAATTCATTTCGAAATTCTATCGAACCAGCATAAACATAAATCGTTGAATAGCCAGTTTCCGCCTCGACAGAAGTCAAAAATTTTGTTCCCTTGATTGCTGCGACAGAAGTTGGAGTTTCAACAGAATATGAACCAAATTCATCTTTCACATTTGACCACAAATCACCAACACCGAATTTTAATTTTTTGACCAACCCATCATCTTTCTTCTCCAAATTAACGGTCAAGGTGCCATTTGAAAATAGCTTTGTGATGGCGCCGTTATCGGAAAAACGAATCACCGCAAGCGAATTATCTTTCGTCGTCAGAATATCTCCAGAGAAAATCAGAGTGCCAGATTCTGCCGAAATCAATTTTTGGTTATGATTCAAAATTACTTCGCCCTTTACGCTAAGAATAAGCGCAAACGGATCGGCTTCTTGAGCAAAAATTAGTGAAGTGTACAGTACAAAAACCGCGAGAAAAAGAATAACATTTCTTCCTAAATTTGTTCTTTTCATTATTTTTCTCCTAATTTTTATAGAATTAAC
>JACKQG010003660.1_pt1 | contig 18598 bp, 15 predicted proteins | sample 8237621 | NCBI WGS metagenome assembly JACKQG01 (sample SAMN15677084, study PRJNA649215) | marine metagenome | biome: marine; feature: Black Sea; material: saline water; isolation source: suspended particulate matter (SPM) from the Black Sea western gyre | collected 2013-06-09/2013-06-10 | depth... | reverse complement strand
TCAGAAAATCGATTTTTTAACATAAGAAAAGTGGTATAATCTTTCCATAAATTTAGATTCGTGTAAGTGGCCAAATTATTTTTGACTCCATATTTTAGCACTTCATAATTTTTCACTTTTTTGGCACTCTCGGAAACCCATTTAATTGTTGTAGAAAAAATTGTCGTCTCATTCCCAACCTGAAGAAGCAGATTAATTCTCTCCCCTATTTTAAAAATTCTTCTTTTCACTGGAAATGTAAATCCGACGCCGGAATAACTTAAATTGTCAACTTCGATTTTCTCTTTCGAATTACCTTCTTTTAAAAATAATCGTATTGATTTTTCCCAATATCTTGGGTCGCTTCTCTTGTCATTTTTCATCGCGCCTCCCAAAAATTTTATTTATGTAAATAATTTTTTCGAATTGATAATTTTGTCAAGAAATATTAAAATTTAATCTTAATTATATGTTTTTGTGTATTCCGTTGGAAATATCTTTTTAGAATAAATCCATTAAAAATTTGACAAAAAATAAAATAAATTAAACTTGATGAATAGCTGAACTAATAAAATGAAAGATAAAATCGCGGAAAGTTTTTTGTATCACATTTGGGATGAACAGCATCTCAAAAAAAAATTGCAAACTTGTGATGGTCAGAAATTAAAAATTCTCTATCAAGGAAAGTGGAATACAGCGGCAGGACCAGATTTTCGCAATGCAATTATCCTTTTGAATTCTGAAAAATTTCAGGGCGATATTGAAATTCATCGCACAGAATATGATTGGCGAAATCATAATCACAATGAAAATCCGAATTTTAACGATGTCATTCTGCATATTGTTTTCCAAAATGAGCATAATGCCAAGTTCACAATTTCAGAGTCAGGAAAAAAAATTCCTATTCTAACTTTGGAAAATAATTTAGATGAAAATATTGAAAAACTTTGGCAAAAATATGGCGAAAAACCTTTTGATAAACTTCAAACTAATAGTATTTCTTGTCTGCTTTCTGAATCAAATCTAACTGAAAATGAAATCGTAAATATCTTGAAAAAATTAGGCAGAAAACGGTTTCAGCGAAAATGCACTCGTTTCTCAGCCGAACTTGTTAATTCCGATTTCAATCAAATTTTATATGAAGGAATTTTTGAAGCGTTTGGTTATTCAAAAAATAAAGAGACATTCCTCAAACTTGCGAAAAATATTACATTTCAGAAGATTCAAGGACTTTCAAATCTTTGTAAAAATCATAAAGATATATTTGCAATTTTAGCATTTGAAAGTGGTCTGAATATTGAAGATTTTCACTTTGATTTTATCGATGAGAAATTAGTCAATTATATCAATTCAAAACAATCTAAAATTCTTGCAGAAACGGGTGAAAATGTGATTCAAAAATCTGATTGGAATTTTTTTCGTTTGCGACCACAAAATCATCCAATTTGTCGAATGTGGCAGATTTCAAGATTGCTGTTTTCAACTTTGGAAAAAAGTATTATCAATCAGGTTATTGCGATATTTAGCATTTCTGAAAAAGCAAAAATAAAACCGAAAACAATTCAAAATAAATTCTATGAATTATTAAATCAAAATTCAGGTTCTAAATATAAAATTGGAAAATCACGATGTGATGATATTTTTGTAAACATCGTCCTGCCCGTATGTTATATTTATGCCGAAACATTAAATTATCAAAATCTGAAAAAATTTATTCAGGAAATTTATCTCTCTTTACCAAAATTATCTAAAAACTATATCACAAAATATATCTCGGCTCGATTTAAAAAAATAACAAGCTCCCCAAAAATAAATCTCTGTGCACAACAAGGAATGATGCAACTGTATTATCAATTTTGTGGTCAGCACGAGTGCAAAAATTGTGTTAAAAACTATTTGAGGAAGAAAGAATGAATTTAGGAGCGCACATTTCAATCGCAGGAGGAGTTTCCAATATTTTCGAAAGAGCAAAGAAAATTAGTGCAAACTCAATCCAAATTTTCACAAAAAATAGTAATCAATGGTTTTCAAAATCGTATTCGAGTGAAGAGCTCGAAAAATTTCATCGTTTGCAAAATGAATATTCGCCATTTTCTGTTTTTGCTCACGATGCGTATCTGATAAATTTGTGTAGTCCGAAAACTGAAGTTGAGAAGAAATCGATTTCGGCATTTAAGGATGAAATATTAAGATGCGACCAGCTTCATCTTCCCTATCTTGTGATGCATCCTGGCTCGCATCTTGGGCAAGGTGAAGAGTGGGGATTGGGAAAAATTGCAGAAAATTTCAATCTTATTTTGAAAGAAATTCCAAAATGTAAAGTGATAATTTTGTTGGAAACTACTGCTGGACAAGGAACGAATTTGGGATATAAATTCGAACATTTGAAGTATATTTTAGATAGAGTTGAGAGAAGAGAAAAATTTGGGGTATGCCTTGATACCTGCCATATTTTCAATGCTGGATATAATATTTCAACTGCGAATGCTTATGAAAAAACTATTGATGAATTTGACAGAATTATCGGGCTGGAAAATCTCAAAGTTTTTCATCTGAATGATTCCAAACATCCTCTCGGCTCAAGAAAGGACAGACATCAGCATATTGGCGAAGGTGAGATTGGAATTGAAGCATTCCGCTGTTTGATGAATGATAAACGATTTTCTGAGATTCCGATGGTGCTGGAGACACCAAAAGGTGATGATGAAAAGAATATGGATATTGAGAATTTGAGGGTTTTGAGAGATCTTAAGCAATAGTTGTTTTCTAAATTTTGAACACATATTTTGTTAACTTTTGATTCCAAAATACAATTTTGGAATTAGAAACTACAGCTCGCAATAGCGAGCCGTAGTTTATTTGTAGAAAAATTCTATTTTATACAAATTGCCTTTTTAGCTTCAGTTTGATTTCCATCTATTGAAATCTGATAAAAATACATTCCCGAACTGATTTTTGAGGAATTCCAAACAATTGAATAATCATCTATATTCTGATATTCATTTACAATCGTATCAACCAATTGCCCTTTTACATTATATATACTCAGCTCAACATTTCCAGATTTTTTCAAGCTGTAATTAATTGTAGTTGAGGGATTAAAAGGATTTGGAAAGTTTTGCCTTAAATTTGCACCAATATTAGGAACAACATTATTCGTTGTTGAACTTGACCCATCGCCCCAAACTTCGACGTATAAAGGTTCTCTTCTGTCATCATCGGGAGCGTAATATTGCAATATTAGCTTGTCATGGGCAAAGCCAGAAATAAATGGAATAGGATATACGCCCTCTTCTTGATCAACAATAATAACCTCTTCACTTGTTGTCATACTCACAATTGCTACCGTAGTTGGATATACTACTCCATTTTCTTCCTCATGATAAAAAATTACTTCAGGCAGATCATTGTCTGTAATATAAGCAAAACTCAAAAACCACATTATTGTTTGATAAGACCATATTAATTCAAATGTATCAATATCATAAACATAATATGAATTAATTCCACTTGTCTCATCCTCATCTGCTACTACTATCGCCTCTCCATACATAGTAAGATCTCTTGGGAAATTATCATCATCAGCAGCAAGGCTGTAACCATACGGTGATTGCCATTCCATAACATATTGTGCAAATAATAATTGCGAAAATACCACAATTAAAACTAACATAATTATTCTTTTCATTTTTGCTCCTATTTTTTTTATTTTTTTCTTTTGTTATTCTCGCGAAAGCGGGAATCTATTGGATTCCCAATTGAATTGGGAATGACACTTTTCTTAAACTAAATTTGAATTGAAAATCTTACGACGAATGGCATCGTTTTGTTTCCATTTCACCCTCTCTTTCTTTTTTTCTCCGTACTTTCCATAAAAACAAAAAAGGACGCATCCTTCTTACCCGTTCTGGTGTTCTTAAAATTGGCGATTTGTGAAGAAAAACAAATAAAAAGATGCAAAAATTTATTCTAAAATAGTTATGTCATTATCTTCCTTTCGGTATAATTATAAGTTTCAATTTTTCTCTCATTTCATTCCGCAAAAATTTTGTACTGAAAAGATTCTTTAAATTTTTCCTTGTCAAGAAAAAAATAATTTGACAATAAAAACCTTCAAAAACGAATTTTTCAATCAAATGCAAATTCCAATAGTAGCAATTATCGGCAGACCAAATGTAGGAAAATCTACCATCTTCAATCGGATGGTGAAGAAAAAACTTGCGATTGTTGATAAAGAATCGGGTGTTACTCGCGACAAAAAATATCAGATTGCTGAATGGAGCGGGCAGAAATTCTTTGCTGTCGATACTGGCGGAATGGTTCCTTTTTCTAATGATAAGATGGAAAAATCTATTCTCCTTCAAGCGGAACTTGCAATCAATGAAGCGGATATCATCGTATTTGTGCTCGATTGCAAAACAGGAATTACCGCTCTTGACGAACATATTACAAAAAAATTATATCCAATTTCTACTCGAATCGTAACGGTTGTAAATAAAATTGATCATCAGATTGATGAGCCACTTTTGTATGAATTTATGCAGCTTGGACTTGGCGAGCCGATTGGAATTTCAGCAATTTCGGGAAGAAATTTTGGAGATTTTCTCGACAAACTTATTAAAACATTTCCACATTTTGAAGAAGATTTTTCTGATGAAGAATCGATAAAAATTGCGGTTGTCGGCAAACCTAATGTAGGAAAATCTTCGCTCGTGAACAAAATTATCGGGCAGGATGCAGTTATTGTGACGGAAATGCCAGGCACAACTCGCGATTCTATCCATCTTAATTTCAATTATAACGGCAATTTGATGACGCTTATCGATACTGCTGGATTGCGAAAAAAAAGTAGTGTCAAATATGGAATTGAATATTTCAGCAATATCCGAAGCATTCAGAGTATCGAATCATCGGACATTGTTTTATTGTTGCTTGACGCGCAAGAGACGGTTACATCGCAAGATAAGCGAATTGCAGAATATGCGTCAAGAAAGCATAAAGAGATAATTCTTGTTGTGAACAAATGGGATTTGGTTGAGAAGGATAATTCGACAACAGGAAAATTTGTCCTGAATATCAGAGAAGAGATGGATTTTCTTGGGAACGCGCCAATTATTTTTCTTTCAGCATTGACAGGACAACGAATCAAAAAATTATTGGAACTTATTATGCAAGTTGAAGCGAGAAGTTATCAGCGAATCTCGACAAGTCAGTTGAATAAATTTCTCGAAAAAATTGTGAGAAAGAATCCGCCAAAACATCCTTCGAGAAAGTATGTGAAATTTTATTTTTGCACGCAAGTAGAAGTGCATCCGCCAATTTTTATTTTCAGTGTGAACGATCCAAAACTTATAACTGAAAATTTCAAAAGATATATTCAAAATCAGATTAGAGAAGAATTTGATTTCGACGGCGTTAGTTTTAGATTAAAATTCAAAGGACATAACGAATGACGATTTTACTTTTTGTAGCGATTTTCGGCGCGTATCTGCTCGGCTCAATACCATTTGGATTTATTTGTGTCAAAATTGCAAAAGGCATTGATATACGAAATGTAGGAAGCAAAAATATTGGTGCGACAAATGTAATGCGAATTCTTGGAACTCTTCCTGGAATTTTTGTTTTGTTTCTCGATTTTGCCAAAGGATTTTTTGCTGTTCAGATTTTTCGTTGGCTTTTCGTAACCAAATTTTCTGGAAATGAATTTTCATCTTTTTTGATTTTCATTGCAATTGCTGCAATTTTGGGACATATTTTTCCGATATTTTTATCATTCAAAGGCGGCAAAGGCGTGGCGACTGCTGCGGGTACATTTGTAAATCTGATGCCGTTTCCAACATTATTTGCATTCATTGCTTTTCTGATTTTTATGATAATTTTTCGATATGTCTCGCTTGCTTCGATTATCGCAGTTATCACACTTTTTGGAATTGAATTATACAAAAATATCACGAATTTTGAAAATTTACCATTTTTGATATTGACATTTTTTATTGTGATTCTAATAATTTACCGCCATAAAGAAAATATCAAACGCCTGATAAATCGTGATGAGCCGAAAGTAAATTTTAGGAAGAAAAAATAAAATGCATAATTTTTGGAGGATAAAATGCTAAAATCTTTAATAACACCAATTTCAATCATTTTCGGAAGTATAATAATTGGAATAATTTTACAGAAAATAATTTTCGTAAGTTTTTCAAAACTCGCGAAAAAGACCAAATGGAAAGGCGATGACATCATTATTCATTCCGTGAAAGGAGTTTTGATTCTTTGGAGTTTTCTTATCGGAATTTACATTGCATTGCCATTTTTCGAAATGTCAGAGAAGATATTACCAATTTTGAATAAGGTTTTTCTGACTGTGCTGATTTTTTCTGTCACACTTGTTCTTTCGAAAATTGCATCGTGGTTCACAAAGACATATGAGGGCAAAGAGGACGGGACTCTCGCCAAAACAACAATTTTCAACAACATCGTAAGAGTGCTTATTTTTGCTTTGGGATTTTTGATAATTTTACAAAGTTTAGGAATTGCGATTACTCCGATTTTGACTGCATTGGGCGTTGGCGGATTGGCTGTAGCATTGGCTTTGCAGGATACTCTTTCAAATTTATTTTCTGGATTTCAAATCATCGCTGCTGGGCAAATAAAAAAAGGAAATTACATAAAACTTGCATCTGGTGAAGCTGGATATGTGACTGACATCTCTTGGCGAAACACGACTATCAAAGCATTTGGGAATAATTCTATCGTGATACCAAATTCCAAACTTGCGTCAGCAATTATTACAAATTTCAATCTGCCAAACAAGGAAATGTCAGTTTCGATAGCAGTTGGAGTAAGTTACGACAGCAATCTTGAAGAAGTTGAAAGGATTACTTTGGAAGTTGCAAAAAAAGTTATGAACGAAATAGAAGGTGCCGCCACTCAAATTGAGCCATTTATGAGATATAAATCTTTTGGCGATTTCAGCATCAATTTCAGCATAATTCTATATGTAAAAGAGTATGTAAATAAATTTATTCTCCGCCACGAATTCATCAAAGCACTCGATGTACGCTACAAGAAAGAAGGAATTGAAATTCCATTCCCAATACGAACTGTCCAAATGAAGAGTGAATAAAAAAATAAGGCAGAAAGGCAATCCATAATTTTAATTGTGGGTTTTTCGTGTAGAATATTTTTCTTCGATTTAATCACTTTATTTTAACAAAATTGCAATAAAATTTTGACAAACAAAAGAATTGACCTAAATTATTGTTAAATTTAGCACTCACAAATAAAGAGTGCCAAAATAGGATAAAAAATGGCAAATAAAGATTTTTCAGTTCGTGATGATAATTTCAAAAGAGATAAATTATCAAAGCGTCGGAAAGAGATTCTGGAAGCAATTATTTTGGAACATCTCAAGAACGCACAAGCGGTTGGCTCAAAAATTCTATCTGAAAATTATGATTTTACCGTAAGTTCTGCCACAATCCGTAACGATATGGCTGAGCTGACAAAAAATGGTTTTATTGAGCAACCGCATACCTCGGCTGGCAGAGTTCCGACAGATAAAGGATACAAATTTTACATAAATGATATCATCGATTTTGAGAAGAATATTCCTGAACAAAAAATCAAAATGATGCAGACACTTCTCTCACAAAATTATCAAAGTATTGAAAATATGCTCTCCTCAATTTTGAAGTTTCTTGCAAATGTTTCCGGACAATTAAGTATAATTGCCGAGCCAGATTTTTCTGCTGGATTGCTGAAAAAACTGGATATATTCAAGATTGAAAGCAATCGTTTGCTTATTGTAATAAGTTTGGATGTCGGACTGGATAAAACAGTTATAATACAAAATTCGCACAACCTTTCCGATGCACAAATTGCAGCAATGGTGCGGTATTTCAATAACCAATTTGCTGGTTTGCCAATCTATCAGATTTTGCTTCAATTTCCAAAAATGCTTGAATCAGAAAAATTGCAGAAAAAATCTCTTTTTCTGAAAATTACATCAGAAATTACAAATGCAATGAATCAAGCAAGTCGTTATGTAATGCGCTTTGACGGAAGTGTTGGCTTTCTTAATCAACCGGAATTTAAATCTCGCGAGAAAATTCTTCAACTTCTTAAAATCATAAATAAGCAAGATGATTTCATCGAAATTTTTCAAAAATATAAACAAGATGATTATACAATTCTGTTGGGAGATGAAATTAGAGGTGAAAATTTTGCTGACCTTGTCTTGATTTTTGGAAGATATCGTGTAATGGGACTCAACGGATTTATCGGAATTCTCGGCACAAAAAGGATGAATTATCGCGAAAATATCCCGATGATTTGCTTCGCATCTCGAATGATAACTGAAATGACAACCAAAGGAACCGTTATGCCATATTTCGATAAGGAGAAATTGTATGTCTGAAAAAAAGAGTGAAACAAAATCCACCAAAAAGAAGCAGAAAAAACTGGCACTCTCTCAACAAAATACAAAATTAAAAGCAGAAGTTGAGTTGTACAAAGACAAATGGTTAAGAGCTGCAGCGGAGTTTGAAAATTTTAGGAGACGAAATGCGAAAGAAAAAATTGAGTGGATAAGAATAGCAAATCAAACGCTTCTTCTGGAAATTGTCGAAGTATTCGAACATTTGGAACTTGCTATTAAATCTGCCAATGAAAAGGATTCGCCAAAAAATTTCAAAAAAGGAATCGAAATAATTCATAAACAGATGAAACAAATATTTGAAAAAGAAGGTCTGAAAAAAATTGAAACTGTTGGTCAAAAATTTGATCCAAATTTCCACGAAGCTATAATTTTTACTGAGCATAAAAAATACGATGAAAACATAATTTTTGATAATATCAGAAATGGCTATCTTTTGAATGATAAGATTTTACGGCACGCGAGAGTGGCTGTTTCAAAAGGAAAAAAGAAAACTAAAAAAGCTATAAAGGAGAACAAAAATGGCTAAAATAATCGGAATAGATTTGGGAACAACTAACAGTTGCGTCGCTGTGATGGAGGGCGGAAAGCCAACTGTAATCCCAAATTCAGAAGGCGGACGAACAACTCCATCAATAGTAGGATTTTCCAAAGGTGGCGAAAGATTGGTTGGTCAACTCGCCAAACATCAGCTTGTTACAAATCCAGAAAATACGGTCTATTCAACGAAAAGATTTATCGGACGAAAAACAACCGAAGTGAAACAAGAAGAAGCAGAAGTTTCATTTAAGATTAAATCCGGCACGAATGGCGAAGTTGTAATGTATATTCCAAAAGAGAAAAAGGATTTTACACCTCAACAAATTTCATCTTTCATTCTCAAAAAGATGAAAGAGACCGCAGAAGAATATCTTGGAACAAAGATTGAAAGTGCCGTCATCACCGTTCCAGCCTACTTCAATGACGCACAAAGACAAGCAACAAAAGATGCAGGCAAAATCGCTGGTCTGAAAGTCGAGAGAATAATCAATGAACCGACTGCGGCGGCATTGGCATATGGACTTGATAAAAAGAAGGAAGAGAAAATCGCTGTGTATGATTTTGGCGGAGGAACATTTGATATTTCCATTCTTGAAATTGGCGAAGGTGTCGTTGAGGTTCTTTCAACTAATGGAAATACACATCTTGGTGGAGATGATTTTGACAAACGAATCGTAGATTGGTTAGTTGAAGAATTCAAAAAAAGTGATAGCGTTGATCTTACAAAAGACCCAATGGCAATACAGAGAATTCGCGAAGCAGCAGAAAAAGCAAAAACTGAACTAAGCGGAACTCAATCAACAAACATCAATCTTCCTTATATTACTGCAGATAGTAGCGGACCAAAACATCTTTCGATAAATTTAACTCGCTCTCAGTTTAACAGAATGATTGATGATTTAGTTCAGGATAGTATTGATCCTTGCAAACTTGCTATAAAGGACGCAAAAATTTCTGTTGATGATATTGATGAAATTATTCTTGTTGGCGGCTCAACTCGTGTTCCAGCTGTTTACGATGCTGTTAAAAAATTCTTCAAAAAAGAACCCAATAGGAGTGTGAATCCTGATGAAGTCGTAGCAGTTGGCGCAGCAATTCAAGGTGGAATTCTTTCGGGCGATGAAGATCTTAAAGATATTTTATTGCTCGATGTTACTCCCCTATCGCTTGGAATCGAAACACTTGGCGGAGTGATGACAAAATTAGTTGAAAGAAATACAACTATTCCCGTAAAGAAGAGCCAGATTTTTTCTACTGCTGCCGATAATCAGACCGCAGTTTCAATCAATGTTTTACAGGGCGAACGCGAGATGGCTGCTCACAACAGAACTCTCGGAAGATTTGATTTGGTTGGAATTCCACCTGCACCTCGCGGGATGCCTCAAATAGAGGTTTCATTCGATATGGACGCAAATGGTATTCTTAATGTGTCTGCGATTGATAAAGGAACTGGTAAAAAACAACAAATTAAAATTGATAAAAGCGGTGCATTAGATGAAAGTGAAATTGATAAAATGGTTAAAGAAGCTGAAGCACATTTTGAAGAAGATAAGAAATTGAAAGAGCGCGTCCAGATGAGAAATGAATTTGATACACTAATTTTCACTACTGAAAAATCTCTTAAAGATTATGCTGACAAACTCTCTGATAAAGATAAAAATGAGATTGAAAAAGCAGTTAAAGATGCAAAGGAGAAACTGGATAGCAAAGATATTGAGGTTCTGACAAAGGCAAAAACTGAGTTTGAAGAGAAAGCACAAAAATTGGGTGAAATTGTCTATCAAGAAGCAATAAAAAAACAGCAAGCTCAGCAAGCAGAAGAACAGGCAAAAACAGGGCAAAAACCTTCCGGAGAAAAAACATCGAAAAGTAAAAATTCTGATGATCCGGCTGTAGATGCAGATTTTGAAGTTGTTGACGACGAAGAAAAGAAATAATGGCAAAAAGAGATTATTACGAGATTCTCGGTATCGCCAAAAATGCATCTAAAACTGATATAAAGAAAGCGTATAGAAAGTTAGCATTAAAATATCATCCTGATAAAAACAAAGATAATCCAGAAGCAGCAGAAAAATTCAAAGAAGCATCTGAAGCGTATGAAGTGCTTAGCGATGAGAAAAAAAAGGGTTTATATGACCAATATGGTCACGCCGGCGTAGATTCTCAATTTGGTTCTGGCGGATTCCAATGGTCTGACTTCTCGCATGCAACAGATTTTTCAGATATTTTTGGTGATTTTTTCAGTGAAAGTGGACTGTTCGGTTCTATTTTTGGAGACAGATTTTCTGGCTTTGGCGGTCGGAGAAGAGCGTCAGTAAATCGTGGCGAAGATTTAAAAATCAAACTCTCACTCTCTCTCGAAGAGATAAATACTGGCGTAACCAAAAAAGTGAAAGTAAATGTAAAAACTTCCTGCGAAAATTGCAACGGAACCGGCTCTGCTGATGGAAAAATTTTTACCTGTTCACAATGTGGCGGAGCCGGAAAAGTCAGACAAGTCAGACAATCCATCTTCGGACAAATGTCCACAATTACAACCTGCCCAACCTGTCACGGAAAAGGTTCTATCATAAAAAACAGATGTCAAAAATGTTACGGAGAAGGCAGATTGTCGCAAGTAAAAACTATAAAAATTGATATTCCTGCCGGTATCGCAGATGGTCAATATCTGAAATTACGCGGACAAGGAAATGCTGGAAAACAAAATGGACCAAATGGTGATATCCTCGTTTTTGTGAACGAAAAAAATCATGATATTTTTGAGCGTAATGGACAAAATATTACTTGCAAATTTCCAATAATTGTCAGCAAAGCAGTTCTTGGCGGAAGTTTAGAGATTCCAACTTTGGAAAAACATATTAAAATGAAATTGCCACCTGGCGTTCAACAAGGAAAAATTTTCCGAATAAAAAATCAAGGTTTGCCCTATCTAAATAGTTCTCAAAAGGGAGATATTTTCATTCAAATTCATATCGTAATTCCGAAAAATATTTCAAAATCTGAAAATGAATTATACAAAAAAATCCATACTTTTGACGAAAAAAGGGAGCTAAAACCGGGAAAATCCTTTTTCGAAAAAGTGAAAGAATATTTTGTGTAAATATCAATTCCAAATCTCAAATTCTAAATCTCAAATTTATTGGAATGCTGGAAATCAGACATTCACAAAAAAATGATTATAACGAAATAGGTTCTTTTCGTCAAATAAAGAATTAAACCTGCCTTGTTTAAAACTTGGCAGGTTTTCTTTTTTTGAAATAAAAATAAAATAATTGACAAAATAACTTTCCCCAAAAGTTATTGAGAACAAAATTTTTGGAGAAGATATGAAAATCGGAGTTATTGGAGTCGGACATCTTGGACAGCATCACGCAAGAGTTTTTTCAGAATTGGATAATGCTGAATTGATTGGAATTTACGATATTGACCATTCAAGAGCAACTTTAATTGCAGAAAAAAATCATTGCAAGGCATTTGAAACAGTTGAAGAATTGCTTTTGAAAGTTGATGCTATAAGCATTGCAGCGCCAACAATTACACATTTTGAGTATTGCAAAAAGTGTCTTGAAAATAACAAGAATGTGTTTGTGGAAAAACCGATTTGTAGCAATTTGAATGATGCAAAAAAATTGGTTTCACTCGCAGATAAAAAAAATCTAAAAATCCAAGTTGGACATATTGAGCGCTTCAATCCAGCAATTATGGCCCTTTCAGATATTTTGATAAGCCCAATTTTTATCGAAGCAAATCGAATTGCACCTTTTACGCCACGAGGAAGCGATGTCCCTGTCGTTCTCGACTTGATGATTCACGATATTGACATTATTCTTTCGTTGGTAAAAAGTAAAGTAAAAAGCATAAACGCCGTTGGTGTCCCGATATTGACCGATGACATTGATATCGCAAATGCCAAGATTGAATTTGAAAATGGCGCACTTGCCAATATCACCGCAAGCCGTATCTCGCTAAAAAGAGAGAGAAAAATTCGGTTCTTTCAAAAAGATATGTACATTTCTCTGAATTATCAAAACAAAGATGTACAGGTTGTGAAAAAAAATCCTGAAATTAATCGCATTATGCAGAAGATTATGTCAGGAAAACAGCAACCAAATATTTCTGAAATGTATCATACTCAAAAAGTAGAAATAATCGAGAGAGAACCGCTTAAGACAGAACTTCAAAATTTTGTCGATGCGATAAAAAATAATAAGAGACCAATCGTCAACGGACAAGATGGATATGAAGCTCTGCGAATCGCTTTTATGATTATGGAAAGCATCAAAAAAAGTAGAAAGGAAACTAAGTTAATTTAACAATATGAAAAAAATATTTTTGAAAGATATTAAAAAATACAATGGAAAAAATGTCAGAATTGATGGCTGGATAAGGAATAAACGTTCAAGCGGAAAAATCCAGTTTTTGATTTTGCGAGATGGAACTGACGAAATTCAAGCTGTTGCTTTTTTGCCAAATATTGGAGAAGAAAAATTTAAACTGTGCGAAAAATTAACTATAGAATCTTCTGTGAAAATTTCTGGAAATGTAAGAGAAGATAAAAGAGCGCCATCAGGTTACGAACTCGACATTACGAATATCGAAATCATTCAAATCGCAGACGAATTTCCAATTCAAAAAAAAGAGCACGGCGTCACATTTTTGCTTGATAATCGTCATCTTTGGCTTCGTTCGAAAAAACAAAATGCACTTCTGAAAATCCGCCATTCGATTTATTACGCAATCTGCAATTATCTCGATAAAAATGATTTTTACAGATTTGACGCCCCTATTCTCACACCGAACGCTTGCGAAGGAACAACAACGCTTTTTGAAGTTCCGTATTTCGATGAAGGTTCCGCTTATCTTTCTCAATCTGGCCAGCTTTATCTTGAGACAGGAATTATGAGTTTGGGCAAAGTTTATGATTTCGGGCCGACTTTTCGTGCAGAGAAATCTAAGACAAGAAAACATCTCACAGAATTTTGGATGATGGATGCCGAAGCTGCTTTTGTTGAGCACAAAGAAAATATGAAAATTCAGGAGGAGCTTATTCGTTATGTGATTCGTGCTGTTCTAAAAAGAAATCAAAAAGAATTAAAACTTCTTGAAAGAGATATTGTTCGGCTCGAAAAAGCAGATGCTCCATTCAAAATAATAACTTACAAAGAAACAATTGAAAAACTTCAAAAAAAAGGTTCAAAAATAAAATATGGTGATGATTTTGGTGCTCAAGAAGAGGAAATAATAACTGAAGATTCTGATGTTCCAATTTTTGTGGAAAAATGGCCAAAGCAAATCAAACCTTTTTATATGAAACTCGATAGAGAAGACAAAAAATTGTCTCTTTGTTCTGACCTGATTGCACCAGAAAAATTTGGCGAAATTATTGGTGGTTCCGAAAGAGAAGACGATTATGACATTCTGAAATCAAGATTGGAAGAAGAAAATATACCGATAAAAGAATATCAATGGTATCTTGATTTGCGAAAATATGGCACTATCCCACACAGTGGTTTTGGACTCGGTTTTGAACGGCTGATTGGGTGGATTTCTGGTGTGAGACACATTCGTGAAACCATTCCATTTCCAAGAATGATAAATAGATTGACACCTTAAAATAAATTTATAAAAATGAATAATAAATGAAAAATGAATATGAATGGTAAAAATTAAATTCATTTTCGAAGGATAATTATGAAAAAAACATCGCTAATTATTTTTATTACATTTTTTACAATATCGTTGTTCGGACAAAATTTGACTATTCCAAACGAAAAACAGAAAGATATTTTTTCATTTCCTTCACAATTTCGATTTAAAAATCTGAATACTTCGCAATCTTTTACATTTTCGACAATTTATAATTCTCAAACCCAAAAATCGATTTATCTCACAAATTTTCGCAATCGATTCCAATATAAACTCTCTTCAAAAATAAATTTGCAACTTGATTTGAATGCAGTAAAATTCGGTGATTTTGATTCTGAAAATAGTGGCACAAAAATCTTGCCAAATTTCCAACTTGATTACTCGCCGAATAAGAATTTTCATTTCCAAATTTCTTGGGAAAGTTTTCCAACAACTTACTATCCATTCTTTGAGAATTAATTTGAAGAATTGAAAATATTTGTGTTACAATCGAGCTTTAGATGAAGGAATTTGATAAATTATTGGAAATAATGAACAAACTTCGCAACCCAGAAAAAGGTTGCCATTGGGATAACGAGCAGACGCACAAATCACTTATTCCACATATGATTGAGGAGGTTTATGAAATCTCAGATGCCATCACGCAAGAGAATTTCGAATCGTTAAAAGAAGAACTCGGCGACCTATTTCTGCATATAATATTTCAAGCAAAAATCGCCGAACAAGAAGAAAATTTTACTATTAAAGATGTGTTAGAAAAAGTGAATGAGAAAATGATTCAAAGACATCCGCACATTTTTGGCGATGTGAAAGTTAAAAATTCAAAAGATGTTGAACACAATTGGGAGAAAATCAAAAAGGAAGAAAAAAATCACAGAAAATCAATTTTGGAAGGTCTGCCAAAATCTTTACCAGCATTAATCAAAGCAAGAAGAATTCAAAATAAAGCAGCAACCGTCGGGTTTGATTGGGATAATGTGAATAAAATTTTTTCGAAATTAAAAGAGGAAATTGGAGAATTTGAGGAGGAATATAAAGTTCACAATCAAAAGAAAATGTCCGATGAGATGGGCGATATTCTTTTTGCGATTGTCAATATTGCGCGAAAATTGCAAATCGATTCTGAATTGGCGCTAAATAATTCGATTAAAAAATTCATCAAAAGATTTGAATTTATTGAAAAAAAATTAAAGAAAAATATTTTTTCAGCAGGACTTGATGAGATGGAAAATCTTTGGCAAGAAGCGAAAAAAAAAGATGTTTCAGAATAATCTCAAAACCAAACTTTTTCTCAAATTATACTTCATTTTTGGAAGTATTTTAATAATATTATTTTTTGTAATTTACTCAAACTCACTTATATTGAAGGTTCGCACCGAATTGGAAGTTCTCCCACAAATATATGCCGAATTATTGGAAGGAACCACGAAAGACAATTTTGAAACCTATCTTATGAACTATTTTCTGAAAGAATTTCCACAAAAAATAAATTATCCAATAATTGTTACAACTGAAGAAGATGAGCCAAAATATTGGAAAAATATTGAAGTTGTGCAAAAACCTTTTCAACAATTAACCGAAAATGAAAAGAAAAAATTAAATACAATTTTTCAGAAAATGGTTAATTCCAAAAATCCAATTTTTTTATCGAATCCGCAAACTGACGAACCGATTTGTAAAATTTATTTCTCGGAATCTTCAACGATGAAAAAATTGCGATTTGTTCCCTATTTTGAATTTTTCATCCTATTTCTTTTTATAACATTTGGAACTTTTGGCTTTATTTTATTGAAAAATAGTGAGAAAAAATCTTTGTGGGTCGCACTTGCGAAAGAGACGGCACATCAGTTTGGAACGCCTGTTTCATCCCTTCTCGGTTGGATTGAAATTTTGCAATCTAAAAAATTTTCAGAGATGAATGCAAAAAAGCAAGCAGAAATTTTAAATCAAATTAAGTTTGATATTAAGCATCTTGAAAACATCGCTTCAAAATTTGGAAAAGTCGGCTCATCGATTGAATTAAAAAAATCTGATTTAGATAAAACTATTCAATCTATAATCGATTATTTTGCTACGAGAATGCCAAAGGAAAAGTATAAAATAAATATAAATTACATTAACAAAACTCAAAACTGCTATTTCCATTTTGATTCTGATCTCCTAAAATGGGCACTCGAAAATCTGATTAAAAATTCTATTGACGCAATGAAAAATCGGTCTGGAAATATCTCTCTGATTACTTATGAAAACAGAAAAAATATTTACATTCAAATTAAAGATGAAGGGATTGGTATTCCATCGAAAATGCAAAAAGTGATATTCAATACTGGCGTTACAACGAAAAATCGCGGATGGGGTTTGGGTTTGAGTTTGGCGAAAAGAATTGTTGAGAATTTTCATAAAGGAAAAATTTATCTTCTCAAAAGTGAAAAATATGTTGAAACAATTTTTGAAATTTCACTTCCAAAAAATATGAAAAAGAGGTAAAAATGTTTGTATTGAGTCCTGACGAAATGAGGAAATTTGACAAAATTACAAGTGATAAAATCGGATTAAAAGGCATAATTTTGATGGAGAATGCTGGGAAAAAATCAGCAGAAATAATCGAGACAGAAATTTTGGATGATTACGATTCCATCGCGGTTATTTGCGGAACAGGAAATAATGGAGGCGATGGATTTGTAATTGCAAGATGGCTTTACAATCACGGATTTGATGTCTCTTGTTTTGTCGTGGGAAATGAAAAAAAATTCTCTCAACTCGCAAAAATAAACTACGATATTTTGAAAAATCTACAATGCGAAATCAAATTTATAAAATCTGAAAAAGATGTTGAAATTTTATTTAATCAGCTGCAAAATTTTGATTTGATTGTCGAAGCTATTTTTGGAATTGGATTAAAAGGTAAAATAACTGGATTCCGAAAAAAAGTAATCGAAACAATCAACAATCAATTTGGAGTTATCGTATCAATCGATATTCCTTCGGGAATCAATTCTCAAACTGGACAAATCGGAAATGTGGCGATTAATGCTGATTATACAATCACAATGGCAAATCTGAAATACGGGCATCTTCTCTATCCGGGAAGAGAATTTTCGGGCGAGATTTTCATTGTTGACATCGGAATTTCACCTAAAACTTTTATAGAAAATATGCCAAAAGCTGAAGTTTTGACAGACATATCAGAATTTTTTCCATTACGAAAAGCGAATTCTCACAAAGGTAATTTTGGAAAAGTTGCATTGCTTGCCGGTTCGCCTGGATTTACTGGCGCGGGAATAATGGCTGCAAATTCTGCACTGGAAATGGGTTCTGGATTGATAACTTTGCTTCATCCCAAAAGTTTATCGCAAATTTTTGAATCATCGCTTGTGGAAATTATGACAAAAGCGGTACGCGAAACTAAAAGTGGAACTATTTCAATAAATTCAAAAAAAGAAATACTTGCCTTTACAAAAGAATGTGATGCGATTGCAATCGGACCTGGAATTTCACGGAATGACGAGACCGCAACTTTTGTAAGAGAATTTCTCATATCGAACAATAAACCCACAGTTATCGATGCTGATGCGATTAATGCGTTTGAAAATCACCAAAATGAATTGGAAAAAATTAAAAATAAACCTTACATTTTCACGCCGCATATTAAAGAATTTTCTCGTTTAATACAAATTTCGATTGACGAAATTCGGAGTGATAAATTAAAATTTTCTACAGAATTTGCAAAAAAATATGGAGTGATTTTGCTTCTAAAAGGAAATACTTCAATTATTACTGACGGTGAAAAAATCACTTTCAATACAACCGGAAATCCGGGATTAAGTACTGGCGGAAGTGGAGATGTATTGACTGGCATCATTTTATCATTGCTCGGACAAAACTTCTCATCTTATGATGCTGCGCGTGTTGGTGCATATATTCTCGGTAGAACTGCAGATATTCTTGCTGAAAAAATTGGAGAAATTTTCGTAACGCCAACTAAATTAATTAAAA